>VOFI01002697.1_pt1 | contig 279619 bp, 310 predicted proteins | sample 5384131 | NCBI WGS metagenome assembly VOFI01 (sample SAMN12384728, study PRJNA508395) | human gut metagenome | isolation source: healthy gut H | host: Homo sapiens | reverse complement strand
GCTGGCGGCGTGCCTGCACATGCAAGTCGAGTCGTTTTTGATGAAGCTTTCGGATGGATTAAAACAGCTTAGTGGCGGACGGGTGAGTAACGCGTGGGTAACTCTGCCTCAGTACAGGGGGACAACAGGTGGGAAATAGTCTGCTAATACCCCATAAGCCACGGTTCCGCATGGAACAGTGTGAAAACGGTGGTGAGAGATCGATCCAAGTTCTATCAGCCAGTTGGTGGGGTAACGGCCCACCAAAGCGAACGGATAGCCGGCCTGGGGAGGGTGAACGCCCACACTGGAACGCTGAGGCACGGTCCAAACTCCGCCGGAGGCAGCAGGGGGAATATTGGGCAATGGGGGAAACCCTGACCGAGCAACGCCGCGTGAGGGAAGAAGTATTTCGGTATGTAAACCTCTGTTGTCAGCAGGGAAGAAAATGACGGTACCTGACTAAGAAGCCCCGGCTAACTACGTGCCAGCAGCCGCGGTAATACGTAGGGGGCAAGCGTTATCCGATTTACTGGGTGTAAAGGGAGCGTAGACGGCAAGGCAAGTCTGAAGTGAAAGCCAGGGCTCAACCCGGGACTGCTTTTTGAAACTGTTTAGCTGGAGTGCCGGAGAGGTAAGCGAAATTCCTAGTGTAGCGGTGAAAATGCGTAGATATTAGGAAGAACACCCAGTGGCGAAGGCGCTTACTGGACGGTAACTGACGTTGAGGCTCGAAAGCGTGGGGAGCAAACAGGATTAGATACCCCTGGTAGTCCACGCCGTAAACGATGATTGCTAGGTGTAGGGGGGTATGGACTCATCGGTGCCGCAGCTAACGCAATAAGCAATCCACCTGGGGAGTACGTTCGCAAGAATGAAACTCAAAGGAATTGACGGGGACCCGCACAAGCGGTGGAGCATGTGGTTTAATTCGAAGCAACGCGAAGAACCTTACCAAGTCTTGACATCCCGATGAAAAACCCGTAACGGGGTTCCCTTCCTTCGGGCATTGGAGACAGGTGGTGCATGGTTGTCGTCAGCTCGTGTCGTGAGATGTTGGGTTAAGTCCCGCAACGAGCGCAACCCTTATTCTTAGTAGCCAGCAGGTAAAGCTGGGCACTCTAAGGAGACTGCCGGGGATAACCCTGGAGGAAGGTGGGGATGACGTCAAATCATCATGCCCCCTTATGATTTGGGCTACACACGTGCTACAATGGCGTAAACAAAGGGAAGCGAGCCTGCGAGGGGGAGCAAATCCCAAAAATAACGTCCCAGTTCGGACTGTAGTCTGCAACCCGACTACACGAAGCTGGAATCGCTAGTAATCGCGAATCAGAATGTCGCGGTGAATACGTTCCCGGGTCTTGTACACACCGCCCGTCACACCATGGGAGTCGGAAATGCCCGAAGTCTGTGACTCAACCGCAAGGAGAGAGCAGCCGAAGGCAGGTCTGATAACTGGGGTGAAGTCGTAACAAGGTAGCCGTATCGGAAGGTGCGGCTGGATCACCTCCTTTCTAAGGAAACGGAAGAAGTAAGGAGTTGCATTACTGTTTAGCTATCAAGGAGTGAGTGCAGAAGAGGGTGTGGAAGAGCAGATAGCCGAGTTTACTCGGATAGATGCGAAGACACAGACGATTCTATAGGAAGGCTTGACTCTATGAGCAAGATACGGAGTATCTGCGAATAGAGGAAAGACTGCACGAGCGGACTGAAGGATAGCACAAACAATATTTCCGGTGGCGATGCGCTTAGGGGACACACCCGTTCTCATCCCGAACACGATGGTTAAGACCTAAGCGGCCGATGGTACTATGCTGGAGACGGTATGGGAGAGCAGGTGGCTGCCGGAATCCCTTAAAAAATAAAAGCAAAACGCTTTCGTATATAAAATATCATCTGCAAAGGTGTTTATATACGCTGGTATTTACCAGTGATCCAAGCTCAGAAAGCTTCTGATCTTGAATGACTGATAAATCAAACATCAGTCAAATGGTACCTTGAAAACCGAATATTGAAAATAATCTCAAGTATCAATATCGAGCTTGTGAGAGATTGAAAGATATCAAACAACGAGATAGGAAGATGAAAGGAAGTAACATTCCGATCATCAAAAACAAGAGACATCCGAGGCCATTGAGTAACATCAATGGAAAAACAAAGCAATTTAAGAACAACCAGGTCTGCAGAGCAACGCTATGCGAAGACGAGAATAGCAAGACTATTCTGCAGGTTAAGCTGTAAAGAGCGCAGGGAGGATGCCTTGGCACTAAGAGCCGATGAAAGACGTGATAAGCTGCGAAAAGCTGCGGTGAGGAGCAAATATCCTTTGACCCGCAGATGTCTGAATGGGGAAACCCGGCGGAGCAAACCTCCGTCACCGTATTCTGAATCCATAGGGATACGGAGGGAACCCGGTGAACTGAAACATCTAAGTAGCCGGAGGAAGAGAAAGAAAATATATCGATTTCCTAAGTAGCGGCGAGCGAAAACGGAAGAGCCCAAACCGGAGTGCGTGCATTCCGGGGTTCGGACTGCAGAATCCACAACCAAGCCTAACAGAACGGTCCTGGAAAGACCGGCCAGAGAGGGTGAAAGCCCCGTACGTGAAAGGCAAGGAAGGGAGGCAGGATCCAGAGTACCACGAGACACGAGAAACCTTGTGGGAATAAGCGGGGACCACCCCGTAAGGCTAAATACTCCTTAGTGACCGATAGCGCATAGTACTGTGAAGGAAAGGTGAAAAGGACCCCGGGAGGGGAGTGAAAGAGAACCTGAAACCTTGTGTTTACAAGCTGTGGAAGTACCATCAGGGTACAACCGCGTACTTTTTGTAGAACGGTCCGGCGAGTTACGTCGGCTGGCGAGGTTAAGCACTATAGGTGTGGAGCCGAAGGGAAACCAAGTCTTAATAGGGCGTCCAGTCAGCCGGAGTAGACCCGAAACCGGGTGATCTATCCATGTCCAGGTTGAAGTTGCCGTAAAAGGCAATGGAGGACCGAACGCACATCTGTTGAAAAAAAGGTGGCGATGAGGTGTGGATAGGGGAGAAATTCCAATCGAACCCGGAGATAGCTGGTTCTCCTCGAAATAGCTTTAGGGCTAGCCCTGTGACAGTCAGACGGAGGTAGAGCACTGAATTTCCTAGGGGGCGTCAAAGTCTACCGAAGAATATCAAACTCCGAATGCCATAATGATGTTTTACGGGAGTCAGACTGCACGAGATAAGTTGGGTAGTCAAAAGGGAAAGAGCCCAGACCTACAGCTAAGGTCCCAAAGTGCGTGTTAAGTGGAAAAGGATGTGGGATTTCGAAGACAACTAGGATGTTGGCTCAGAAGCAGCCATACATTAAAAGAGTGCGTAATAGCTCACTAGTCGAGAGGTCCTGCGCCGAAAATGTCCGGGGCTAAAACACGACACCGAAGCTTAGGAATATACATTGTATATTGGTAGAGGAGCAATCTTAACGGGAAGAAGCAGTACTGTAAGGTGCTGTGGACTGTTAAGAAGAGAGAATGCCGGAATGAGTAGCGAGATGGAGGTGGGAATCCTCCAGGCCGAATATCCAAGGTTTCCAGGGTAAAGCTGATCTGCCCTGGGGAAGTCGGGGCCCTAAGGCGAGGTCGAAAGACGTAGCTGATGGACAACAGGTTGAGATTCCTGTACTACGATATGACAGAACTGTGGGGACACAGAGGGAAAGCCTGAGCCGGGAAAGGGAAACCCGGTGCAAGCGAAGTAGGAGCTGGACTGGCAAATCCGTCCAGCAATCCGAAGGCGTGACGCGTACCGAATTCAAGTAGGGAAGCAGGTGAGCCAGCTGTCGAGAAAAGCCGCTATTGTTCATATGATACCCGTACCGTAAACCGACACAGGTGGATGAGGAGAGAATCCTAAGGCCGGCGGGAGAAGCATTGTTAAGGAACTCGGCAAAATGACCCCGTAACTTCGGGATAAAGGGTGCCTGCGAGCAGGCCGGCCGCAGAGAATAGGCTCAAGCAACTGTTTAGCAAAAACACAGGTCTATGCGAAACCGAAAGGTGAGGTATATGGGCTGACGCCTGCCCGGTGCTGGAAGGTTAAGAGGAGGAGTCAGGCAACGAAGCTCCGAATTTAAGCCCCAGTAAACGGCGGCCGTAACTATAACGGTCCTAAGGTAGCGAAATTCCTTGTCGGGTAAGTTCCGACCCGCACGAAAGGCGTAATGATTTGAGCGCTGTCTCGACAATGCACCCGGTGAAATTGAAGTACCAGTGAAGATGCTGGTTACCTGCGCCAGGACGGAAAGACCCCATGGAGCTTTACTCCAGCTTGATACTGGGATCCGATGCTGTATGTACAGGATAGGTGGGAGGCTAAGAAGCGGTGACGCCAGTTGCCGCAGAGCCGGTGTTGGGATACCACCCTTGCGACATTGGGTTTCTAACCAGCCGCCGTGAACCGGGGGGGGGACAATGTCTGGCGGGGAGTTTGACTGGGGCGGTCGCCTCCGAAAGGGTATCGGAGGCGCTCAAAGGGTTCCCCTCAGGATGGTTGGAAACCATCCGAAGAGTGCAAAGGCAGAAGGGAGCTTGACTGCGACACCGACGGGTGGAGCAGGTACGAAAGTAGGACTTAGTGATCCGGTGGTATTAAAGTGGGAATGCCATCGCTCAACGGATAAAAAGCTACCCTGGGGATAACAGGCTTATCACTCCCAAGAGTTCACATCGACGGAGTGGTTTGGCACCTCGATGTCGGCTCATCGCATCCTGGGGCTGTAGCAGGTCCCAAGGGTTGGGCTGTTCGCCCATTAAAGCGGTACGCGAGCTGGGTTCAGAACGTCGTGAGACAGTTCGGTCCCTATCCGGCGCAGGCGAAGGATATTTGAGAGGAGCTGTCCTTAGTACGAGAGGACCGGGATGGACGGACCGCTGGTGAATCTGTTGGCTACCAAAGCCATGGCAGAGTAGCCAAGTCCGGCAGGGATAAACGCTGAAGGCATCTAAGCGTGAAGCCCCCCTCAAGATGAGATATCCCAATAAGTAAGACCCCTTAGAGAGTATGAGGTAGATAGGCTGGAGGTGGAAGTGCAGTAATGTATGTAGCTGACCAGTACTAATCGGTCGAGGGCTTATCCTGACAGGTTGGGAATGGATGTGGAAGATACGAAAGAGGATTTCAGTGTTCAGTTTTGAAGGTATGATAAACAATGTTTGTTGTATCTGAATGGCCTAGTGGCTCAGTTGGTTAGAGCGCCGCCCTGTCACGGCGGAGGTCACGGGTTCGAGTCCCGTCTGGGTCGTCGGTTTCTTTATGAAACCGGAAGAACGAAGCGTGTTCTTCTCAACATAATGGGGTCTTAGCTCAGCTGGGAGAGCATCTGCCTTACAAGCAGAGGGTCATAGGTTCGAGCCCTATAGGCCCCATATTCCAAAAAGATATGTTGAAAAGATGCGCCGATGTGGCTCAATTGGCAGAGCAGCTGATTTGTAATCAGCAGGTTATCGGTTCGAGTCCGATCATCGGCTTATAACTTAATAATTATGGATGGATTCCCGAGTGGCCAAAGGGGACAGACTGTAAATCTGCTGCAAATTGCTTCGGTGGTTCGAATCCACCTCCATCCATTCTCTTTCAGGTATATTTTGAAAGAAGTTGAATACAATATCATATGGTAACGCGGGGTGGAGCAGTCTGGAAGCTCGTCGGGCTCATAACCCGAAGGTCATAGGTTCAAATCCTGTCCCCGCTACTTAAATGCCCAGATAGCTCAGTTGGTAGAGCAGAGGACTGAAAATCCTCGTGTCACTGGTTCGATTCCGGTTCTGGGCATTTTTCTATGGTATGGGATACTAGCTCAGTCGGTAGAGCACTTGACTTTTAATCAGGTTGTCGGGGGTTCGAATCCCCCGTGTCTCAGTAAGAAGACTTGAAACATCAAGTTTTTTTTTGTACCTGAAATCCTGTACAATATAGGATAAAAGAGTTTATTTTTTCTAAAACCGGTCAGAACAACAAAAGGAGCAGATAAATGGCGGAACAGATCAAAATCATATTGCCGGAAGCAGTAAAAAAGATTATCAACGTTTTGCAAAGTGCCGGATATGAAGCATGGGCGGTTGGCGGCTGCGTCCGCGACAGTATACTGCACCGCGAACCGGATGACTGGGATATTACGACTTCTGCGAGACCGGAGCAGGTGAAAGTGTTGTTTCATCGTACAGTGGATACCGGTATTCAGCATGGCACAGTCACTGTTTTGATGGATAGGGTTGGTTACGAAGTGACGACCTATCGAATTGACGGAGAATATGAGGATTCGAGGCATCCGAAGGAGGTTACGTTTACAGCGTCGTTGCAGGAGGATCTGAGGAGACGGGATTTTACGATCAATGCCATGGCATATAATGAGGAAGCTGGCTTGGTAGATATTTTCGGGGGAATCGAGGATATTTCGAAAAAAGTGATCCGATGCGTTGGAGATGCGAAGGAGCGTTTCACAGAGGATGCACTGAGGATGATGCGTGCGGTTCGTTTTTCTGCCCAGTTGGGATATGATATCGAGGAAGCGACACGTCTGGCGATCTGTGAACTGTCACAGACACTTGAAAAGATCAGTGCTGAACGGATCCGAACAGAGCTTTTAAAACTTCTGGTCAGCCCACATCCGGAGATGCTGAGGATATGCAGGGAAACGGGCATGACGGCTGTTTTTCTGCCGGAATTTGATCAGATGGCGCAGACAGTACAGAACAATCCACATCATTGCTATGATGTCGCAGAGCATACGATTCAGGCATTGATGCATTCTGCACCGGAAAAAACGCTGCGGCTTGCTCTTTTATTTCATGATATGGGAAAAGCGAAGACGCGGACGACGGATCAGGACGGCGTGGATCATTTTCATGGACATTCGGAGGTCAGCGGCGAGCTGGCAAGGACAATCCTGCGCCGATTGAAATTTGATAATGAAACGATCGATCGAGTTGTCCGTCTGGTGCGGGCACACGATGTGAAAATTGAACCTGGAGAACGAAATATGCGGTTTGCTTTAAACCGTCTGGGTCCGGATCTTTTCCCGGAATTGTTTTTGGTGAAAGAGGCAGATCTGGCAGCCCAGAGTGATTATCAGCGGGAGGAGAAACAAGAACATCTCAGGAGAATGCAGGAAGATTATGAGGCGGTGATTGCAAGCGGTGCATGCCTGACATTAAAAGGGCTTGCGGTAAACGGCAAGGATCTGATCGGAATCGGGATGCAGGCAGGACGCGGGCTGGGAGATATTTTGCAGAAGCTTCTGGAAGAAGTGCTGGAAGAGCCGCAGCACAATACGAAAGAATTTTTACTGGGGGAAGTCAGAAGGATACAGGTGAAAGGTTCCTTTTAACAAAAACAGCTCAGGATACTCTGATTTAGAGTCCTGAGCTGTTTTCTATATGCATTTTGCGATGCTCGTTCTCAGGAATAAAATGTCACATGAGAATTTGCAATTAGCAGAACTTGCCGCCTTTTACTGCAGGAGCGATAGACAGATCTGCGGTATAGAACGGGATTAAGGTAGCCTGTACTGCATGATACAGATCAGACTTGCCGGGCCATACGGTGCCGATCAGGTTGTTGTTTGCATCCAGCTGATGGAACCAGGAGCCGTGTACATGATCCAGAACCTTTTCATCCAGATACTGCATGAACTCAGCGAAGTTGTCTGCATATTTCTGGTTGCCGGTTACATGGAACAGAACTGCGGAAGTATTGATTGCTTCTGCAAGAGTCCAGTGCATTCTGTCGTGAACAACCGGTTTGCCGTTCCAGTCGGTGGTGTAAACGATACCCGGAGCGCCGTCAGCATTCCATGCGTCTTCGATTGCACGGTTGTACAGGTTTTCTGCAACAGTGATGTATTTGGAAGCGCCCTCTTTGTCGCCCTTGAAGGTGGACAGAGCCCACTGGGTGATCAGACGGGACCATTCGATACCGTGACCGGGAGTTGCGCCGTAAGGCTTGAACTGATCGTCAGGACGATCTTTGTTGCATTCCAGATCAGCAACCCACTCTTTGGTGAAGTGTTCCGGGATTCTCCAGTTGTTTGCGGATGCCCAGCCAACAACGTGATCGATGATGCGGCCTGCTCTTACGCGGTATTTCTCATCGCCGGTTACGTCTGCAGCTGCCAGGAAAGCTTCTACAGTGTGCATGTTGGCATTTAAGCCGCGGTAGTCGTCCAGAACGGTGAATTCGGTGTTCCAGGTATCGCAGGAAAGACCTTCTTCTTCATTCCAGAAACGCAGGTCATACAGAGCAAGGGCATCGTCTAACAGCTCTTTTGCACCGGGAACGTCTGCAAGGACGCCGGAGGAAGCTGCAAGAATTACGAATGCGTGTGCATAGCACTGTTTGTTAGGCAGGATGTTGCCGTCTGCAGTCAGACCGGCATACCAGCCGCCGTTTGCAGTATCATGCAGTTCGCCGCGCAGACCTTTGATCGCTGCTGCAGCAAGCTCTTTGCTGCCGGGATGACCGAGGAAGGATGCCAGGCTGTATACATGTGCCATACGGCTGGTGATCCATGTCTCACGGTTGCGATCTTTCCACGGAGTACCATCATCTCCTAAATAATAAGAACTTCCGCCAGGAGCGGGGAAGTTATGGCCGAAAGAAAACAGTCCTTCTCTGACATCAGCCAGAAAAGCTTCGTTTTCCTTGGTGCCGAGCTGATATTTTACATTTAATTCGCTCATTTGTTTTCCCTTTCCTCAGCGTATTGATACGCTGACCCTTTATATGGTTATTGTATCAGATGGAGTCTGAAAATGAAATAGGATTTTCAGGAAGATGTTGACATGTTACAGTTCACTCGCGCCATTCGCAAAAGCGCATCTTCGATGCTTTCCGCTGCTTCGCAGCTCATTTTTGCTCATAAAAGGGCGCTCCCTTCATGGTTTCTTGTGCACAGATTCTCATGCGAGCATGGAATCTGCCCACAAGAAACCACGAGTGAACTGTAACGTTGATACATAACCGGAACATTTTGCTCATAGGATAGGTAGTACCTAAGAGGTGGGAGGGAATGCTGGTGAATGACAGGTCCGTAAGCGTACTGGAAAATTATGATTTTGAAGTGATCCGTACACAGAAAAGCAGAAATGCAATTTTGTGTGAAACGAATAAAGGTTGGTATATCCTGAAAGAATATAAAGGACCGGTCTTCCGGCTGGAAATGATGGCAAAGGTACTGGAGGGAGTCCGGCAAAACGGCTTTACGCGTGCGGAACAACTTCTGTCTACAAAAGAAGGCGCGCTGTTTTGCTGCGATCAGGAGCAGAACAGATGCATTGTAAAAAGCTGGCCGCAGGGAAGAGAATGCAGTTTAAAGGATGGACAGGAATGCCGGGATGCTATGCGCACCCTGGCGGTTCTGCACAGCGCGCTGCATTTTCCACAGCTGCAGCAGGAGTATGGGCTGCACGCAGTCAGCCTGGCAGAGGAATATGAGAAACGGAACCGGGAGCTGCGTAAGGTCAGACGTTTTTTGCGGGAAAAGAGTCAGAAGACAACGTTTGAGATCAACCTACAGCAGACGTTTGATCTGTTTTTGGAAGAGGCGGAGCGGGTGACGGAGGACGTCCGTTCCTATGGGTCTCTTCTGGATGCGCGGGAATGCGAGGAAAGCGGAAGCTTTTGTCACGGGGATTATCAGCATCACAATCTGCTCTGTCAGAATACGACGTCTGTCATCAATTTTGAAAAATGTGCCCTGGACAGTCAGATGCGGGATCTGTATCTTTTCCTGCGCAAGCTATTAGAGAAGACGAACTGGTCAGTGCCGCTGGCGAGAGGACTTTTAGACGTTTACGGCAGGATCAGTCCGCTGTCTGCGGTGGATTATCTGCAGCTGTATTATCGCTTTGCATACCCGGAAAAATTCTGGAAAATTGTCAATTTTTACTACAATAGTCGGAAAGTATGGATACCTGGAAGGCACATGGAAAAGCTGGAGCGGCTGCTCATTCAGCAGGGTGTGAAAAAGGCTTTCCTGGAGCAGACATTTTCCCTGTAAGTATTGACAAACAAAGGAACTACAGGTATAAATAGAATATAATGTTTCTGGGCAGGACTGCCCTTTTTTTGAGAGACATTTCGAATGGAACAGGAAAAGAAATACAGGAGGAGTTCATAATGAACAAGACAGAATTAGTTGCTGCCATCGCTGAGCAGGCAGAGATTTCGAAGAAGGATGCAGAGAAGGCTTTAAAGGCTTTCACTGATGTTGTAGCAGAAGAACTGAAGAAAGGCGAGAAGATTCAGCTGGTTGGCTTCGGTACTTTTGAAGTATCTGAAAGAGCTGCAAGAGAAGGCAGAAATCCTCAGACTGGCGAAGCAATGACAATCGCAGCTTCTAAGACCCCTAAGTTCAAAGCTGGTAAGGCTTTAAAGGATTCTATTAACTAAATCAGAAGATGACAGGGCAGCTGCTGATGCGGCTGCCTTTTGTTATTCTATAAATAACGTTGTTCTTATACGATAACAAATGCTCCGCCGGCGGCGGTTAGCATTTAGTAGAGAAGGGAAAGAAACGATGAGACTGGACAAATATTTGAAGGTATCCCGGCTGATTAAGCGCCGCACCGTTGCAAACGAGGCATGCGACGCGGGCAGAGTGTTGTTAAATGACAAGGTGGCGCGGGCGTCCGCAGAAGTAAAGGCAGGAGACGTGATTACGATTCAGTTTGGCAATAAGGATGTAAAGGTCGAGGTCCTGACTGTACAGGAAACTGTACGCAAAGAAGGAGCCAAAGAGATGTTTCAATATCTCTAAAGTCATAACGGCAGACATCGGCGCGTATACTGTGTAAGGAACAGTAAGGAGGGCGCGCGATGGAAGAATTAAACAGCAGAGCAGGACAGCACCGGATCAGTTTGGTCAACCGGGAAGTGTGTGCGATTAACGGCGTTTCCGATGTGCTTTCCTTTGATGTGGGGGAAGTGCTTCTGGAGACGGAGCAGGGGATGCTGATGATCCGCGGCAGTGAGCTGCATGTGAGCCGCCTGACGCTGGAAAAGGGAGAAGTGGACATTGACGGGCGGATTGATAGCTTGACCTATTCAGAACAGACAGCTTCGGCGGGCAGCAAAGCGGAATCGCTGCTGAGTCGGCTGTTTCGGTGACGGATGAGCAGTGAGATCGCCAGAGAGGGAACGTTCTGGCTGCATTCGGTTTTGCTGGGGATGGCGGTGACGCTTGTTTACGATTTTCTGCGGATTTTCCGGAGAGTATTTCCACACGGAATATTCTGGATTTCGATAGAGGATCTTATTTACTGGTGTGTTGTGGCAGGCAGCTTTTTTTCCCTGTTATATCTGGAAAATAATGGGACATTTCGGTGGTTTTGCGTATTCGGGGCAGCAGTTGGGATGCTCGTTGTAAAAAGCACGGCGAGTCCTTTTCTGGTAAAAAGCTGGAGCGCGGTTCGGTCTCTGGATAAAAAAGGTGATTTCCTATGTTGCAGGATGGCTGATGCGTCCCGTAAAGTATACATTTCGAATAGGAAAAAACGGTTTTTCGAAAATTTTCAGAGGTGCCAGACGGAGTGCAAGAATTTTGAAAAAGCGGTTGACTAGCCGTTTAAAACTGGCTAAAATAGCTTTATGTAAACAGAACAGAAAAGCATTGCGAGGCAGGAAAAATGGTTAAAAGAAAGATTGTTTTTCGCCGGAAGAAACGGGAGAACCGTTTGAGCATGCTTCTGGTAACGATGGTAGTTCTGATGGTGCTGGCGGTAGTATCGATCCGGAGCATGGAGCTGCGACAGAAGCAGCAGGGATATCAGGATCAAATTAAACAGCTTACGCAACAGATTGAAGAAGAGACACAGCGGACGGCGGAAATCGAAGAATACGAAAAATACACCAAGACGCGCAAATATGTCGAAGAGGTTGCAAAGGATAAGCTCGGGCTGGTGTATGACGGTGAGATTATTTTTAAACCGGAGAATTGAGAGACGGCTGTGAAAACGTTCGTATCGGCAGGACGAATGTAATATAATGAGCGCAAGAGAGCGGGAACAGGCGAAGCTTGCTCATCGCGAACGGCGAATGTCGATCATGAACGAAGTTCATGATATAATGAGCGCAAGAGAGCGGGAACAGGCGAAGCCTGCTCATCGCGAACGGCGAAATTATTGAGTGAGCTGTGCTCACGATATAATATAAGAAGAAAAAGGATTGCGGATTCCGGATGGGATCCGCGTTTTTTTATTTCATAGGAAAATGCGTCCTATGAAATAAAAACGCTCGCGAGGATGTGCACTTGGCGCAAGGGTAGATGGTTGCTAAAGCAACCGCGCCTCGGCGCGAGAATGTGCCAGGGCACATTCTTTTTTATACAGTTCTGCGGATACCTCTTTTCCTGAAAAAAAGAATCTACGGTTTGCCTGCTTTGACAAAAGGCGCGCATGTCAGCAGTTATACTGGAGAAAAAAGGTCGCAGGAAAGGACATGCCATGGAATCTCAATATTGGAATGACGAAGTGCAGCAGTCGGCATGGCTGCTGGATTATGACCGAAGATGTATGCTGGACTGTGCGGATACGTTTCAAAATCTTGCTGCGGTTATGGGTGAGATGAACTGGGAGCTGGAGCAGGAAAAAACGCCGGACGATCGGGAAGAGCTGCTTCGGCGCAGACAGGCGATGGAGAGCCGGAAACAATATGCGGCGCATATGCGTCAGATGGCGGGAATGCTGCAGTCGGTAGCGGATACGTCCGTTCAGCTGATCCGGCTGGGCGGTCGGCAGGAAAAGCAGATTGTGCGCGCCCTGGCGGGAGAAGGCATTGTAGTAGAGGATATTTATCTGCTGCGGGGAAAAGAGGACAGGCTGCAGATCACGATATCTGTCCGCCTGACAAAGAACAAAAGCATGACGGTAGAGGAAATTGCCGGGTATTTGTCGGTGCTGATGGATATCCGGCTGGTGCCGCAGAAGAGGAATCCATATTTTGTCGGAGAAGAATCCGTGAGTCTGTATTTTGAGGAAGAGCCGATTTTCAGCTGTTTGACAGCGGCGGCATGCGCGACGGAAGAAACGGAGAGCGTCTCCGGGGACAGCTATTCTTTTCTGGAAACGGACGACAGCGTTGCCATGATTTTGTCGGATGGAGTTGGTTCCGGGGAGAGCGCGGCGCGGGACAGCGGCAGGATTGTAGACTTGACGGAGCGGATATTGGATGCGGGGCTTGGACCGGATATGGCGATGCTTTTTTTAAATGGGATGGCAGGCGCGGAGGGGGACGAAAACCGGATGGCGACGCTTGATCTGTGCCGGATTGATCTTTACCGGGGGGAGTGCGAGACAGTGAAAGCTGGCGGGGCAGCAGGGTTTATCAAGCGCAGCGACCGTGTGGAGAAAATTCAGAGCAGACAGCTGCCGCTCGGCATGTCGGCGTCAGAGGACATCAGTGAAAAAAAGTGGCAGTTAAACAGCGGCGATCTGGTCATTTTGGTTTCGGATGGTGTAGTGCAGAACTGGCCGTGCGGGGACGGGGAATATCTGTTGGAGCAGAAAATCGCTTCGTTGAACGTCAGCTCACCGGTCGACCTGGCAAACCTGATTTTGCGTTATGCAATCCGCCAGTGCGGCGGCAAAATCCGAGATGATATGACGGTTTTAGTTACGGGAATCTGGAAAAACGAAGAACGGGAGATAGAGGATATAGAATAAGAAGTTTCGCTGGACAAACATCTGAGGTATAATGTAGGGGCACACGAAAAGCAATTGGTTTTCGCGTGCGCCTAACGAGAGTGCAAAGAGCGCGTCAGCGCGGGCACTCGAGTTTATCAGCACAAAGGAAAAACAATTGGTTTTCGTGTGCCCCTAACGAGAGTGCAAAGAGCGCGTCAGCGCGGGCACTCGAGTTTATCAGCACAAAGGAAAAAAGGAGACTGCAGGATGGATCTGACGGAAAAAATTCTTTTCTATATGAAGCGGTATCATATGATCCCGGAAAATAAAAATATCGTAGTCGGACTTTCCGGGGGCGCAGATTCCGTCTGCCTGCTGTATGTGTTGGTTGCGCTGCGCAAGAAGCTGGGACTGCAGCTGTGCGCGGTGCATGTTCATCATGGCCTGCGTGGGGTAGAGGCTGATGCGGATGAGGCGTATGTGCGCGATATTTGCCGGGCGTGGGATGTGCCGTTAAAGGCAATGCGGATTGATGCGGCGGCGCTGGCGAAACAGTGGGGAATCGGCTGCGAAGAAGCCGGACGCCGGGCGCGCTATGAAATTTTTGAAGAGTGCTTACAGGAGATGGGCGGTTGTCGCGGTGCGATTGCGGTGGCACATCATCGGGATGACTGCGCGGAGACGCTTTTGTTTCACATGTTCCGCGGCACTGGTCTGGACGGAATGGCAGGGATTCGCCCGGTGCGAAAGACGGAACGGGAAAGCATGATTATCCGTCCGCTTTTGGAAACTGGAAAGACAGAAATAGAAGGCTTTCTCCAGGAAAAAGGGATTTCCTGGCGGATAGATTCTACGAACACCGGAGAAGATTATACAAGGAACCGAATCAGGAATCGGGTTCTGCCGTATGCGGAAAAGGAAATTTGCAGCGGAGCCGGAGCACATCTGGCGAAAGAGGCACAGCTCCTGGCGGAGACGGCGGATTTTGTGCGCAGCTGCACCCGACAGGCACTGGAACGCTGCAGGGTGGAAGCAGGTGCTTTGAAAACGAATGTGTGCGGCAGAGAGAGAGTAGAGCATGTGGGGCGAAGAAAAGTAAATGCGGAGCATACGAGATGCGATAAACAGACTATAATAAAATTAAATATCGAACTTCTGCAACAGGAAGATATTTTCCTTCAGAAGCAGTGCGTGCGGGAATGTCTGCTGGAGATCGGCACGGGGCGCGACCTGACGGCAGCGCATATCGAAGCGGTGTGGCACCTTGTAGGGACGGACTGCCAGAGCGGTAGGAAGCTGCGGATTCCAGCGTGTCAGCTCGAGGTGGAGCGGCAGTTTAGGCTGCTGGTATTTCGAAGGTTGGAGCGGCAGCAGGACGCATCGCCGGAGCAGCAGGACGCATCGTCGGAGCAGCGGTTTGACCGGGGCGGGCAGGTTGGGCTTCAGACCGCAGAGCTTCCGCTCCCAGAGCATTCTGGCGAGCTGCATGTTCCGGGGATGGGTGTGGTGTCAGTGCGATACCTGCAGCGGGACGAGCCGACAGCAGGTGAAAAAATACCGCAGCAGGCGAAAAAAATACTGCGGCAGGCGAGGAAAGCGGCGCTGCTGTTGGTGCTTTTTTAAAAATATCCCTCAAAAAAAGTATACGAAATGGTTGGATTATGATAAAATAATACAATCTGTCGTATTTCGAACGCGCAGGAGCGGAGATTATCTGACAATCGATGATAATTTTTTAAAAAAAAGCTTAAAGAAATATATGATCGAAGAAAAAATTCCTGCAAATGAGCGGAACAGTATGATGGTGCTGGCAGACGGGAATCACATTATCTGGGTACCGGGCGGAAGAATCAGCACATACTATCGGGTAACGGAGCAGACGAGGGTGATTTTGGAAGTTACCTGTATGGAGAAGCAAGAATAGAACAGAAAACCAAGGAGGATTTGGGCATGGCAGAAAGAGTTGAAGTGATGTTGTCGGAAGAAGAGGTAGACAGAAGGATTCAGGAGATTGGTGAGCAGATCAGCAAGGATTATGCCGGAAGACAGGTTCATCTGGTATGCGTGTTAAAGGGCGGCAGCTTTTTTCTTATGTGAACTGGCAAAGCGGATTACCGTTCCGGTATCCCTGGATTTCATGTCGGTATCCAGCTACGGCGGTGATACCAAATCAAGCGGAGTTATTAAGATCGTAAAGGATCTGGATGAGCCTCTGCGCGACAAGGATGTTATTGTTGTGGAGGATATCGTGGATTCCGGACGTACCCTGAGCTATCTGCTGGATATGTTAAAGGCACGCGGACCGAAGTCTATGGCACTCTGCACGCTTCTGGATAAGCCGGATCGCCGTGTGATCGATGTAAAGGTAGATTATACCGGATTCCAGATTCCGGACGAATTTGTGGTAGGCTATGGTCTGGATTACGACCAGCGTTACCGCAACCTTCCGTACATCGGAGTGGTAAAATTTGATTGATGCAGGCTTTTAGCCGAAGGAGGATGCAGTGAACAAAAACGGCAGAGGAATGAATCTCGTCATTTCCCTTTTGCTTATTGTGCTCCTGGTTTTCTGGTTTTCGGGAATACTGCGCAGCATGGAGGATACCTGTACACAGGCGGAATTCAATCAGATGCTGGATGCCGGAGAAATATCGGGAGCTGTAGTAGTGCAGAACCGGGAAGTGCCGACCGGTTCCGTGGAGGTACATCTTACCTCGGGAGACGAAAAGGTGCTGGTGGTATCGGATGTCAATCCGGTGCTGGAGGAGCTGGAAACGGCAGGAGTCAAGACGATCGTGAGGGATGTGCCCGGCGATAATATATTTTTAACGTCCATCCTGCCTGCGCTGATCACTGTGGGCGGTGTGCTTCTGATCTTCATGATGATGAATGCACAGAATGCCCAGATGAATGGCGGCAATAAGATGATGAATTTCGGCAAAAGCCGTGCGCGGCTGAGCCTGGCAGGCGACAGCAAGGTTACATTAAAGGATGTTGCCGGACTGAAGGAAGAGAAGGAAGACCTGCAGGAGATCGTTGATTTTTTAAGAGATCCGGGCAAGTTTACAAAGGTCGGGGCGAGAATCCCCAAGGGTGTTTTGCTGGAGGGACCTCCCGGAACCGGTAAAACCCTTCTGGCAAAGGCGATTGCGGGCGAAGCAAACGTTCCGTTTTTCTCCATTTCCGGTTCTGATTTCGTGGAAATGTTCGTCGGTGTCGGTGCTTCCCGCGTTCGGGATTTATTCGAAGAAGCGAAAAAAAATGCACCATGTATCGTGTTCATTGATGAAATCGACGCGGTGGCGAGACGGCGTGGAACCGGTATGGGCGGCGGTCATGATGAAAGAGAGCAGACGCTGAATCAGATGCTGGTAGAGATGGACGGTTTCGCTGCAAATGCAGGAATCATCGTAATGGCAGCGACAAACCGCGTAGATATCCTGGATCCGGCAATCCTGCGTCCCGGCCGATTTGATCGAAAGATCGCAGTCGGACTGCCGGATGTTGGAGGAAGAGAGGCGATCCTGCAGGTTCACGCGAAAAATAAACCCTTGGGTGATAACGTGGATTTAAAACAGATCGCTCAGACAACGGCAGGATTTACCGGAGCCGATCTGGAAAATCTGTTAAACGAGGCGGCAATTGTAGCAGCAAAGGATAACCGGTGCTTTATCAGTCAGGAGGATATCAAGACTGCTTTTGTAAAAGTAGGAATCGGAACAGAACGAAAGAGCCGTATTATTTCTGATAAAGAGCGTAAGATCACAGCGTATCACGAATCCGGACATGCGATTTTGTTCCATGTGCTGCCGGATGTCGGACCGGTTTATTCGGTGTCGATCATTCCGACCGGCGCAGGTGCAGCAGGTTATACGATGCCGCTGCCGGAGCGTGACGATATGTTTATGACAAAGGGTCGCATGCTGCAGGAGATTATGGTATCCCTGGGCGGAAGAATCGCGGAAGAAATTATTTTTGATGATATTACCACCGGCGCATCCAGTGATATCAAAAAGGCGACACAGATTGCGAAAAAGATGGTAACACGGTACGGAATGTCTGAAAACGTAGGCGTGATCTGCTATGATGATGACGATGATGAAGTGTTCATCGGACGGGATCTGGCGCATGCAAAGGCCCACAGCGAGCTGGTGAGCGGGGAGATCGACAGAGAAATCCACCGGATTATCGACGAGTGTTATGCAAAGGCAAAGGCATTGATTCTGGCAAACAGTGATGTGCTGCATAAGAGCGCACAGCTGCTTCTGAAAAAAAGAAAAGATCAGCCGCGCAGAATTTGAAGCGCTGTTTGAAAAGCAACCGGAAGATTTCTTCGCGTAAATGGTAAATAGTCACAAAAACAAAAACGAAAATTTGTGATATTTGTGAAAACAGAGAATATACAAAAAGGGGCGGGTCTGCTATTATACTCTTTGTAACCCCCCCAATACATTATATATTTTTGCTATACCCCATAAGAAGAAATACCTTCTCTGAAAAGGACAGCTTAACGGCTGTCCTTTTATCATGCGGCAGAATATCCTTATGCTGCGATATAGCGCTGGAGCAGGATTTTGGCTTGCCATTCCGAAAACGGTAGTATAAAATGGGTCTGTAAAGGATAGGTAAAGAAAATCATGGAATTTAATCGTTTTTTCAGTGATCAGAAATATATGAATGAAATGCGCCCTGTTTTCAGTAAAAGGGCGCTTTATAGTGATACGACAGAAAATTATGTGACACCGCCGGAGCCTGCACCCTACAGCAGGGTAAAGATCGCATTCCGCACCAAGCGCAGCAATGTCGATCGCGTTTTTTTAGTCTGTAAAGGGCAGAAAAATCTGATGTTTAAGGCATCATCAGACGCGCAGTTTGATTATTATGAAGTAAAGCTGCAGCTGGATAATGAAAAAGATCAGCTGGTATTTTGAAATTCAGGCAGGTGCGATCACCTGCTATTACGATTTTCGTGGTGTGGTAAAACGGCCGGATGAGCACTACAATTTCGTCCTGATTCCTGGCTTTGATACGCCGGACTGGGCGAAGGGTGCCGTGATGTATCAGATTTATGTGGATCGCTTCTGCAACGGGGATCCGACAAATGATGTCCTGACAAATGAATATCATTATATCGGCGCAAAATCACAGCATGTAGAGGACTGGTGCCGGTATCCGTCCTCAATGGATGTGCGTGATTTTTATGGCGGAGATTTACAGGGCGTGTTGGATAAAATGGATTACCTGGAGCAGCTCGGCGTGGAGGTAATTTATTTCAATCCGCTGTTCGTTTCGCCTTCCAACCATAAATATGACAGTCAGGATTATGACCATGTGGATCCGCACTGCGGAAAGATCGTAAAGGATGGCGGACGGCTTCTGGAGGACTGGGAAACAGATAATACCCACGCAGACCGTTATATCCTCAGAACCACAGACAGCGAAAATCTGGAAGCAAGTGACAGATTACTGATCCAGGTCATTGAGGAAGCTCATAAACGTGGAATACGGGTAATCCTGGACGGTGTATTCAATCATTGCGGTTCCTTCAATAAGTGGCTTGATCGGGAGCGGATTTATGAAAACAAGCCCGGCTATGAGAAGGGCGCGTATATTTCAGAAGACAGTCCGTATCATGATTACTTCAGCTTCCATGACAATAACCGGTTCCCATATAATCCGACCTATGATGGATGGTGGGGCCACGATACACTTCCCAAGCTGAATTATGAGGGATCCAGACAGCTTGAGGACTATATTTTGCAGGTCGCGAGAAAATGGGTATCTGCGCCCTTTCATGCAGATGGCTGGAGATTGGACGTTGCGGCAGATCTTGGACATTCCCGGAGTATAACCACCGGTTCTGGGCAAAATTCCGGGATACGGTCAAGGAGGCCAATCCCCATGCATTAATTGTTGCGGAGCATTACGGAGATCCGTCTTCCTGGCTGCAGGGAGATCAGTGGGATACGGTTATGAATTATGACGCATTTATGGAGCCGGTCAGCTGGTTTTTAACAGGCATGGAGAAGCACAGCGATGATTATCGGCAGGATCTTCTGGGAAACGCGGACAGCTTTGTGGGCGCAATGGCATATCACGGAGCAAATATGGCGATGCCGTCCTGGTTAACTGCCATGAATGAGCTCTCCAACCATGACCATTCCAGATTTTTGACCAGAACAAACCGTCGTGTCGGCAGAACGAACAGTCTCGGCGCAGAGGCGGCAAATCATGATGTAAAAAAAGCAGTGCTTCTGGAGGCTGTTGTCATGCAGATGACATGGCCTGGCGCGCCTACGGTTTATTATGGCGACGAAGCGGGCGTCTGTGGCTTTACCGATCCGGATAACCGCCGTACCTATCCGTGGGGCAGGGAAGATAAAGAGCTGATCAACTTTCATCGGGAGATCATCCGGATTCATCGTCAGAATAAGGAATTTAAGACAGGCTCCTTAAAATGTCTGACCCTGGACTATAATTTCCTGGCATATGGGCGATTTACAAAAAATAATCATTCGGTTGTTTTGATCAATAATAATGAAAATGAGATTACAAAAAGAGCTTTCTGTCTGGGAGCTGGGGATCCCGAGGGACTGCACGCTGCAGCGGCTGATCCTGACCGGGGAAAGGGGCTATGACATCAATCCGATGGAGATAGAAGTTTCAGCAGGACGAATTACGGTGACGATGCCGAAGACCTCCTCCATGATTTTGCAGTATCGGACAGAAGAGGAAGAAAAGCCGGTGAAGCCCAAAAACCGGCGCAGCTTCTGGGAGTTTGGCTAAAAAAGGAATATTATGTTAAAACAGTATTTAGAAAAAGACGGCACAAGACGCCAGATGATCATGCTGGTGTAAGGATAAGCACCCGGAATGAAATATCAGTTAGAAAATGCTATATAAAAAAAGCCCGATGATTCGCGGTTGCCCGAAAGAAAACTTTCAGGCGAAGCTGCGAACCGACGGGCTTTTTGCGTGCACACATGGAATGTGGATACCGGTGTGTACGTGTATGTAACGTCGATCAGTCGATAATATTGTCCTCATCCAACGCGATCCACTCGTCGTGCAGACGGTTGCGGATGTCTTTTAGACGTTTGGAAGTATAGAACGTGAAGATAATATTTTCAATTCCGGCGAAGATCAGCGAAATGCCCATGACCTGAACGAACAGGCTGCCGCCTTTTGCAGGGTTGAAGGTCAGGAAAATACCAAACAGCAAATAGACGATGGCAGAGAATAAAAGCAGTCCCCAGCCGGAGAGCTGATAGTGGCGGGCATCCATCGCGGTCTGGATTTTAAATACACTTTCTACGATTTCATAGATACCGACCAGCACCCAGGTAATGGAAAGTATAGCACCGGGATGGGTCAGAAACAAAATACCAAACAGCAGGGCGAAAAGTCCGAGTGCAAGATCGAACTGGAAGCCGATGTGGTAGCTGACGTTAAAGAAGTAGCCGACTATTTTGCTGACGCCGAAAACAACCATCAAAACACCGAGCAGGGTGCAGATAACGTTCATGGAAGTATTGGGCCAGATCAGCAGCACCGTGCCGAAAATGCCAAGCAGCAGGGAGCTGACCAGTGCGAACCATTTGGCACATTTGAAAGCATGCGTGGTTTCATCAACAATATGATTGGAATATCTCATGGTAAAAGTCCTCGATTCCTGCATATTTGCGGATGCGGACACTGTTTTCCGTTCCGTATAAGCTCAGTATAGAACGGCAGCAGGAAAAAAACACCGGTCAGATTTGGAAAAATGAGGAAAAAATGAGCTGCCAGGCAGAAGAAAGCATGGAAGCATACAGGTTCGGAGACAGCACAGAGGAATTGGAAGCGTTTGGTGCTTTACAAATACAGTAAAAAAGAGGTTATCATAGTAGGTAATAGGGGAAATGGGTATTTCGCGAATGGCACGGGTGAACTGAGAATGGAGAACACATGATCAAACTGGTGGCGACAGATATTGATGGAACATTGCTTCAGAGTGGAGAAAGGGAAGTACCGGAAGCAGTTTTTGTTCAGATCGACAGACTTTTGAAAAAAGGAATATTATTTGCGGCAGCGAGCGGCAGACAGTACAGCAATCTGAAAAATCTGTTTGCTCCGAAGGCGGAAGAGATGACGTTTCTGTGCGAAAACGGTGCGATTCTTTATCGAAAAGATCAGATTTTAAAGAAACGGCCGATGCCGCGCAGCCGAGCAGAAGCGCTTGCAAAGCAGATTCTTGCCAATGACGATATGGAAGTTCTGATTTCCGGAGCCAATACCAGTTATCTGATGCCAAAGCATGAAGATTATATTTATCATATTCAGTATTTTTTGGGAAATCGTGTAGAAATTGTTCACAGCCTGGACGAAATTAAAGAGGACATGATAAAGGTATCAGCTTACTGCAGAAGCGGCGCGGCAAAATATGACAAGCCGTTCGGTGATCCGTGGAGAGGAGAGTTCTCAGCGGCGGTTGCAGGGGAAAAATGGCTGGATTTTATGCTGTCGGACAAAGGAACCGGGATGCGGGATCTTTGCGGTGTGCTGGGGATTTCTCCGGAAGATGTGATCGCGATTGGGGATAACTATAACGATCTGCCGATGCTGGCAGAGGTCGGGCATCCGTGGATTATGAAAAATTCGGCACTCGATCAGGCGGGCTTTGGGCAAAGCCATGAATTTTTACGGGCGGAAAGTGTAGAAGAAATTTTGAAAAAGCTTTGAAAGGAAGGGTAACAGGATATGATGGTTTCAACGAGAGGACGATATGCGCTGCGCGTGATGATCGATCTGGCAGAGCATAATAATGGAAAATTTATTCCGCTGAAGGATATCGCGGAGCGGCAGGAAATTTCAGAAAAATATCTGGAAAGCATCGTGAAATCCTTAACGAAGGCAGACGTGCTGGAGGGTCTGCGCGGCAAAGGCGGAGGCTACCGGCTGACCAGACCGGCGGAGGAATACAATGTATATGAGATCCTGAAGCTCACAGAGGGCAGCATGGCTCCGGTGTCCTGTTTAGAGGACGCTGCAAGGGAATGTGAGCGAAGAGGAATGTGTGCGACGCTTCCGGTCTGGGAGGGGCTGGAAAAGGTTGTTCGGGAATATTTGTCGGGTATCACCATTCAGGAGCTGACCAAGCAATGGCAGCCCGGAGATAATTATGTAATTTGAATGACAAAACTGCTTTATTTTGCAAATATTTCACGGTTTGTACGTAGTAAGTAAAGGCAAAATGTGGTATACTATAAAACTGTAAAAAAGCGCTGTTTTATGAAAAAGAGCAAGTGCCGACAAAAGAACGGCATAGATTCGTGTATCGGCACAGGAAGGCCGGAATATGACGAAGGACGAGCGCAAAGAGCAGAAGCGCAAAGAAGCTTTCCGGAAATGGGCACGGCAGCATGCAAAGCTGCGCAGGAATCTGAGAAAGCATGGTGGGGACATTCTGCAGTCCGGCAACTTTAAAAGCACCAATAGCTTTATCCAGCACGGAAGCGTGTCCGTACACAGCCATTCGATCCGCGTGGCGGAATGCAGCTTAAAGCTGGAAAAATTTCTTGAAAAACTTGGCATCCACTGTCACGAACGGGATCTGGTCCGGGGCGCACTGCTCCACGACTACTTCCTCTATGACTGGCATGACAAGTATTCCCACGAAAAGCTGCACGGCTTTCACCATCCGAATGTTGCGCTGGAAAATGCGAGCCGGGAGTATCAGCTGACACCGCGGGAACGGGATATTATCCGGAAGCATATGTGGCCGCTGACCCTGTTCCACATCCCGCGCTGTCGGGAGGCATGGGTCGTGACGACTGCGGATAAATACTGCTCCTTGAAGGAGACGCTTCTGGAGCGCAAGGGGCGTAATAAGAACAGAAAGAAATCAGAAAACAATGACGCAGAGGACACTGGCTGAGAGTCTGGCGGCTTATGCAGACAGCGATTACTATCCCTTTCATATGCCGGGACATAAACGTCGGCTTACAGAGATGCTGCCGGATTTTCCGGAGGCGCTGCAAAGGGCGGCGAGACTGGACATTACAGAGATCGACGGATTCGACAATCTGCACGATCCCGAAGGAATTTTGAAAGACGCGGAGGAAAAGGCGGCGGCGCTGTATGGTGCGGACAGCTGTTACTACAGTGTCAACGGAAGCACGGCAGGGCTTCTGACCGCAATTTCAGCAGCGGTGCCGGAGGGTGGAAAGCTGATTCTGGCGCGCAACTGCCACAAGGCGGTTTACCACAGCATTTATCTGCGGCGGCTGACGCCGGTTTATCTGTATCCGGATATCGTGCCGGGGACATCCCTGGCAGGCACGCTGACAAAGGAACAGATCGAAGCTGCGCTGATTCAGAATCCGGACGCATCTGCAGTGCTTTTGACCTCTCCGACCTATGACGGAATCACGGCAGACATTGCGTCGATTGCAGAGACCGTTCACCGGTTCGGGAAGACTTTAATCGTAGATGCCGCCCACGGAGCACATTTCGGATTTCATCCGGGATTTCCCAAAAGTCCGGTCGCACTGGGGGCAGATCTGACGATCGTAAGCCTTCATAAGACGATGCCGTGCCTGACACAGACCGCACTCCTGTTGCAAAAAGGCAGCCGGGTCAGTACGCAACGGCTCCGGCTGTTTGAAGGAATTTATCAGACGAGCTCGCCTTCCTATCTGATGATGGCGGCGATGGATTCCTGTATGGACATGGTGAAAAAACATGGCGCAGGACTGTGGGACAGCTTTTTTACGGAAAAAGAACGTTTTCTGGAACGCTGCAGCAGTCTGAAACGGCTGCAGGTTTTGACGGACGGCACGAAATGGAGCCGGAAAATGACGTCAGAAACCGGTTTTTTGATGGATTCCGGCAAAATTTTATCAGAAACTTCAAAAACATGTTTGACCGGAAAGCGTTTTTACGATATTCTTTTAAAGCAATATCATTTGCAGATGGAAATGGCGGCCGGAAATTATGTGACCGCGATTATGACCTGTTGTGATACAGCAGACGGTTGGCAGCGTCTGTGGGACGCCCTGAAAGAGATCGATGATTTCTGTGTCGCCGCGGACGAGCCGGTACAGGAAAACCGTAAGCTGCTTGCGTATCCGGTTTTAAAACAGCAGATCAGTCTGACGGATGCGCTGGATGCGCCAAAAGCGCAGGTGCCGCTTACAGAAGCGGCAGGACAGACAGCTGGTGCGTTTATCAACCTGTATCCGCCCGGAATTCCAATTGTGGCGCCCGGGGAACAGATCACGCAGGAAGCTGTCGATGTGATTACGCGTTACAGGCAAATGAATCTCCCGGTTCAGGGAGTCGATCATGATGCCATAACAATACTCAAATTATGCTAAAAGGAGATTTACAATGAGAAGAACCAAAATTATCTGCACAATTGGTCCGTCGTCTCAGGATGAAGACATGCTTCGTAAGATCATTCTGGCCGGCATGAACGTGGCGAGATTCAACTTTTCCCACGGCGACTATGAAGAGCATGGACTGAAGCTTGAAAGAACCAGAAAGATCAGCCGTGAGCTGAACCTTCCTGTTGCAGTACTGCTTGATACAAGAGGTCCTGAAATCCGTCTGCGCGACTTTGCAGAAGGCAAAGTAGAATTAAAGGCAGGCCAGAAGTTCACTCTGACCACCGAAGAGATCATGGGTACCGCAGAGCGCGCAACCATTACCTATAAGAACCTGCCACAGGATGTTAAGCCTGGCGATTCCATCCTGCTGGATGACGGTCTGATCGGTCTGAAGGTTGAAGAAGTACAGGGCGACACAGAAATCGTCTGCACCGTTATGAACGACGGCCCGATCTCCAACCACAAGGGCGTTAACGTTCCCGGCGTAAAATTAAACCTGCCCTTCATCGATGAGAAGGATCACGCAGATATCGTTTACGCTTGCGAAAAGGGCTTCGATTTCATCGCAGCTTCCTTCGTAAGAAGCAAAGAAGACGTACTGCAGATCCGTGAGATCTTAAAGGAGCACAACTCCAAGATCCAGATCATCTCCAAGATCGAGAGCCTGCAGGGTATTCAGAACCTGGAAGAGATCATCGAAGTTTCCGACGGTATCATGGTAGCCCGTGGCGATATGGGTGTTGAGATCCCGATGGAAGAGGTTCCGATCATCCAGAAGAGAATCATCAAGCTGACAACTGCAGCTGGTAAGAACGTTATCACTGCTACACAGATGCTGGATTCCATGATGAAGCATCCCCGTCCGACCCGTGCAGAGGCAACCGACGTTGCAAACGCTATCTACGATGGCACAACCGGTATCATGCTTTCCGGTGAGACAGCAAACGGCGATTACCCGCTGGAAGCTGTTCAGACCATGGTTCGTATCGCAGAGCGCGCAGAAAAAGGATATCGACTATGTAGGCCGTCTGCAGAAGACTGGTGCAAGACTTCCTCAGGAGCAGGATACAACCACTTCTATCTGCCACGCAACCTGCACCGTTGCTACTGACCTGAATGCAGCAGCAATCATTCCGGTATCCATGTCTGGCTTTACTTCCGGCATGGTAGCACGTTTCAAACCCAACTGCCCGATCATCGCATGCACAACCAGCCGTCTGGTATGGCGTCAGATGAACCTGCAGTGGGGCGTAACTCCTCTGCTGATCGCAGAAGAGAACACTGCAGAGGATCTGTTCCGTGAAGCAGTTAAGGCTGCAGAGAACGCAGGTCTGATCAAGAAGGGCGACAAGGTTGTCCTGACTGCAGGTATGCCTCTGGGTATCCCCGGCAGAACCAACATGCTGCGTGTTGTAGAGGTTTAATAGACAATAACATACTGCCGCACTGAAGGGGTTCAGCGCGGCAGTTCTGTTTTTACAGGAAGAAAAATTTCGGAGGAGGGGTTTTCTTTCTGTAAAAGCAGGACTGCTGCAGCTTACAGGTCCAAAGGTACAGACAAGACAGATGCAAAAATACGATACAGGGGGTACGGGTATGCAGAAAGCGAAGAAGTACGTCATGGCACTGGATCAGGGAACGACGAGTTCCCGTTGTATTTTGTTTGACAGGAGCGGAAAGGTATGCTCTGTTGCGCAGAAAGAGTTTGCACAGTATTATCCCCAGCCGGGCTGGGTAGAGCACAATCCGATGGAAATCTGGTCGTCCCAGCTTTCCGTAGCGGTCGAGGCGATGGGACAGATCGGCGCGGAGGCGGACGATATTGCGGCAATCGGCATTACGAATCAGCGTGAGACGACGATCTGTTTTTCGAAAAAGACCGGAAAACCGGTTTATCCGGCGATTGTATGGCAGTGCAGGCGGACAGCGGATAAGATCGACGCGCTCAAAAAGGACGGTTTTGACAAAGTGATCCGGGAACGGACGGGACTGATTCCGGACGCTTATTTTTCCGCAACGAAAATCTGCTGGATTCTGGAGCACGTGGAGGGCGCGCGCCAGATGGCAGAGGACGGAGAGCTTTTGTTCGGCACTGTGGACACCTGGCTGATGTGGAACCTGACCAAGGGACAGGTGTTTGCGACGGATTATACCAACGCATCCCGGACGATGCTGTTTGATATCCACAAACGGCAGTGGGATCCGGAAATTCTGGATTATTTTCAGATTCCGAAAAGCATGCTTCCGGAGGTTCTGCCGTCGAGCGGGATGTTTGGCATGACGGAGGAATCCGTAATCGGCGGGGAAATCCCGATTGCCGGTGCGGCGGGAGATCAGCAGGCGGCGTTGTTCGGACAGTGCTGTTTTGATGCGGGAGAGGCGAAGAATACATATGGGACCGGATGTTTCCTTCTGATGAATACGGGCGAAAAGCCGATTGAATCCCAAAACGGACTGCTGACGACGATCGCAGCGAGCGGCAAAGACGAGGTGCGTTATGCGCTGGAAGGAAGCGTTTTCGTGGCAGGCGCTGCGCTGCAGTGGCTGAGGGATGAGATGCGGATGTTAAAGAGTGCACCGCAGTCGGAGGAATATGCGTCGGCGGTGGAGGATACCCAGGGCGTATATGTTGTGCCTGCATTCACCGGATTAGGTGCGCCTTACTGGAATCCGTATGCGCGCGGGATTGTGACCGGGCTGACGAGAGGAACTTCGAAGGAGCATTTTATCCGCGCCGTTTTGGAGTCGCTTGCCTATCAGGCGGAGGAAGTCATCGAAGCGATGGAAAGGACTCTGGAATCGAGCTGAGGGCCCTGCGTGTGGACGGCGGTGCGAGCGCTAACAACTTTTTGATGCAGTTTCAGGCGGATATGCTGCAGAAGCATGTGCTGCGCCCGGAATGTATCGAGACGACCGCACTGGGAGCCGCTTATCTGGCGGGACTTGCGGTCGGCTTCTGGAAAGATAAGGACGATATCCGAAGCAACTGGGCACTGGAGCGTACCTTTGCACCGGTAATGGAGCCCAAAGACCGCGACAGACGTTTAAAGGGCTGGAAAAAGGCAGTCCGTGCGGCGCTGTATTTCGCCAATGACGAGGAAGAGTAAAAGAAGTAAGCTGTTATGGGAAAAATCTATTATATTATGGGAAAAAGCGCCTCCGGAAAAGATACGATTTACCGGAGATTGATGGAAGATAAAACGTTTGCGTTTCACACGCTGGTGCCGTATACGACAAGACCGATGCGGAGTACGGAAGTAAACGGCAGGGATTATTTTTTTACAGACGAAGCAGGGCTGTCCCGGCTGCAGGAAGCGGGCAGGGTAATCGAGCTGCGTTCGTATCAGACAGTGCATGGAATCTGGAATTATTTTACGGTAGATGACGGGCAGGTGGATCTGGCAAACGATAGCTATCTGTTGGTGGGGACGCTGGAATCCTACCGGAAAGTCCAGGCTTACTACGGTTTGGAACAGGTAATTCCGATTTATGTGGAGGTCGAGGACGGACTGAGACTGTCCCGTGCCGTTGAACGGGAACGGGCGCAGAGGGAGCCGAAGTATGCAGAGCTGTGCCGACGGTTCCTGGCGGATGAAGCGGATTTTTCCGAAGAAAAGCTTTCCGAAGCGGGCATTGTGAAAAGATTCCAAAACGACGATCTGGAACGCTGCCTGCAGGAGATTTTCAGGGAAATTACGAAATTGGAAGGAGATGAGTGACATGGCGGGATTTCAGGATATTATCGGGCAGGAACAGATCTGCGAGCATCTGCAAACTGCGCTGAAGCTTCAGAAAGTATCGCATGCCTATATTATCAACGGAGAACGCAATTCCGGTAAAAAATTTATCGCGCGGATTTTCGCCATGGCGCTGCAGTGTACCGGAGAGGGGGAAAAGCCCTGTCAGGTTTGCCGTTCGTGCAGACAGGCACTTTCGGAAAACCATCCGGATATTATCCGGATTACGCATGAAAAACCGAACAGCATCGGTGTAGAGGATATCCGCACCCAGGTGAATAACGATATGGGAATCAAGCCCTATCAGGGACCTTATAAGGTTTATTTGATTGAAGAGGCGGAAAAAATGACCGTACAGGCCCAGAATGCGCTTTTAAAGACGCTGGAGGAGCCGCCGGAATACGGCGTGATTATTCTGATGACGTCGAGTCTCGAAGCGCTGCTTCCGACGATCCAGAGCCGGTGCGTGCTATTGAATATGCGTCCGGTACGTGATGAGCTGGTGCAAAAATACCTGATGGAGCAGCTGCAGGTGCCGGATTACCGGGCGAAGCTGTGCACGGCGTTTGCGCGCGGGAATATCGGACAGGCAAAGCTGCTTGCATCGAGCGAGGACTTTGACCGGGTGCGGGAAGAGGCGGTGACGCTGCTCAAATATATTAACGAGATGGAAATCACGGAGCTGGCAGCAGCAGTCCGCAAGATTACGGAGTATCAGCTCGACATGACGGATTATCTGGATATCATTTCCATCTGGTACCGCGATGTACTGATGTTCAAGGCGATGAATGACGCAAATCACTTGATTTTCCGGGAAGAAATACAGTATATTAAAAGGGTGGCTGACAGAAGCTCCTATGAAGGATTGGAAAAAATTCTGGACGCCCTTGAAAAGGCAAAGGCGAGACTGCGTGCAAATGTCAGCTTCGAACTGACGATGGAGCTTTTGTTTTTGACGATTCAGGAGAATACCTGAACATGGAGGTAGATAGATTAGATGGTAAAGGTAATTGGCGTAAGATTTCGGACAGCGGGCAAGATCTACTATTTTGATCCGCTGAACTTTCAGGTAAAAAGAGGCGACCATGTCATTGTAGAGACTGCCAGAGGGGTAGAGTACGGTACGGTAGTCGGTTCCCCCAGGGAAGTTGAGGACGACAAGGTGGTACAGCCCTTAAAGCCGGTGCTGCGCGTGGCGACAGAGCGCGACGACGAGCAGGAAGCCGGAAATAAGGCAAAAGAAAAAGAAGCGTTTAAGATCTGTCAGGAAAAAATCCGCAAGCACGGTCTGGAAATGAAGCTGATCGATGCGGAATATACCTTTGACAACAATAAGGTTCTGTTCTATTTTACGGCGGACGGACGTGTGGATTTCCGCGAGCTGGTAAAAGACCTTGCAGGCGTTTTTAAAACGAGAATCGAGCTGCGCCAGATCGGCGTGCGCGACGAGACGAAGATTCTGGGCGGAATCGGTATCTGCGGCAGAGTGCTTTGCTGTCACACCCATTTGTCCGAGTTTGTCCCGGTTTCCATAAAAATGGCAAAGGAACAGAATCTTTCTCTGAACCCTACCAAAATTTCCGGGGTATGCGGCAGACTGATGTGCTGTCTGAAGCATGAGGAGGAAACCTATGAGGAATTGAACCGCCGTCTGCCCAATGCCGGCGATTATGTGACAACGGACGACGGCTTAAAGGGCGAGGTTTCCTCTGTCAACGTCCTGCGCCAGCTGGTCAAGGTGCTGGTTGAGGTCAACGACGAAAAGGAACTGCGCGAATATAAGGTAGAGCAGCTGAAATTCCGCCGCAGACAGCATGGACGCGGACGCAAAAATGGTGAGGGCGACGAAAAAGAGATGAAAGAACTCGAAAAAGCTCGAACGCCAGGAGAAGAAGGAAGGAAAATCAAAGCTGGATGACTGACCGGACAAATTTGTTAAAATCAGGCGAACGGATTGACGATTTGCAGAGAAACGGGCTGAAAATCATTCAGGACCCGGGAAGATTTTGCTTCGGAATGGATGCGGTGCTCCTTTCGGGTTTCGCTTCTGCAGGCATCCGGCAGGGTATGCGTGTGCTGGATCTGGGAACCGGGACGGGGATTATTCCGCTGCTGCTGTCCGCAAAGACGCAGGCGGAGTCCCTGTGCGGTCTGGAGATTCAGGCAGACAGTGCGGATATGGCGAGGCGCAGCGTTGCCATGAACCATCTGGAGGATCGGATTTCTGTCATACAGGGAGATATCAAAGAAGCAGATAAGCTTTTTGCGGCTGCTTCTTTTGACGTTGTAACGTCCAATCCGCCATATATGATCGGGCAGCATGGTCTGACCAATCCCGAAGCGCCGAAGGCGATTGCGAGACATGAGGTTTTATGTACCTTTGAGGATATCGCAGCGCAGACGGCGCGGCTGCTTGCACCGGGAGGAAGCTTTTATCTGGTGCATCGCCCGTTTCGGCTGGCAGAGCTGATCGTCACCCTGTCGAAATATAAGCTCGAGCCTAAAAGGATGCAGCTGGTGTATCCGTATGCCGACCGCGAGCCGAACATGGTGCTGCTGCAGGCGGTGCGCGGCGGGAAACCGCGGATGACGGTGGAAAAGCCGCTGGTGATCTATAAAGAGCCAGGTGTGTATACAGAGGAGATCTATGGAATTTATGGGTATTAAGGGAGACCGCCCGGAGGGTGCAGCGGACGGACAGTTTTGTACCAGGCGCAAGTGCCGTCGATTACGCTGCGGTGTTCTGGCAGCAGTGCTTGCGGCAGGGCTTTGCCTGAGCGGATGCCAGGGAAAAAATGTGGAAACGATGGCGGCGTTTGCGGAAAAGGAAGGAACAGAGGACGGCACTGGAGCCGCAGACAGCGTAGACGGCGAGTTCGGGATGTCGAACGAGTCTGAGGCTGAAACTACTGTGGACGGCGACACAACTGCAAATTCCGGCGCGAGTACAGGCAGTGTAGAGGATGCAGCCACCGTTAAAGAGCTGAATCGCGTCAAGGTAAAGGGCATTTATGTCAGTGGTCCGATGGCGGGCACGGCGGGAATGGACAATCTGATTGCGTTGGTCGATCGTACAGAGTTAAACGCGCTCGTCATCGACGTCAAAAATGACGACGGGTATCTGACCTGTGAGCTGGATGTGCCGCTGGCAGAGCAGATCGGCTCTGAGAAGCACTATATCAAAGACCTTCCGGCGCTCGTGCAGACCTGCAAAGAAAAGAACATTTATTTGATTGCGCGCGTGGTTGCGTTTAAAGATCCGATTCTGGCGGAAAAAATGCCGGAGTGGAGCCTACATAACAGTGATGGAAGCGTTTTCCGGGATAAAAGCGGGCTGGCATGGGTCAATCCTTACCGCAAAGAAGTCTGGGAATATCTGGCATCTGTCGGGGAAGCGGCGATAAAAGCCGGATTTGATGAAGTACAGTATGATTATGTGCGTTTTTCGACAGACAGCCGGATGAAGCAGGTAGATTTTGGCGACAGTACGAAGGGAAGAACGAAAACCGAGGCGATCAGCGGATTTACGCTGTATGCCTCGGAGAGAATCCACGCGGCAGGCGGACGGATTTCTGCAGATGTTTATGGTGTCGTGATCGACAGTGAAGAGGATCAGCAGATTGTAGGACAGAACTATGTGGAAATGTCTAGGTCACTGGATGCGATCAGCCCGATGATTTATCCGTCGCACTATGGACCGTATAATTATCAGATTCCGGTTCCGGATGCGCAGCCATACGACACGGTGCTCGCAGCGATGCAGGCATCCAAAATGGTGCTGGCCGGGCTTGATCCGAAGACCGGGAAGAAGCCGGTTTCGGCGGATGTGAGTGGGAATGATGCGGTGGACGCAGCGATTGTAGGCGGGGAAGCGGTCAGCGGCAACAATGCGGCGGACGCGGCAGCAGACAGCCAGAGCACGTCCGGCACAACCGCAGTTAGCGGTAACGACGCTGCACAGGATGCAGAGAACGCGCAAGCCGCAGAAGACGCGGCTGCGAAAACCCCTGCTCTCAGCAAAGAAGAGATCGCCCAGCTGGACCCTACGACCGGCGTGCAGGCGACGGTTCGTCCATGGCTGCAGGATTTTACCGCGACATGGGTAAAGGGGCATATTTCCTATGGCCCGGAGGAAATCCGCGCGCAGATTCAGGCGGTCTACGATGCCGGATATGAGGAGTGGATTCTCTGGAATGCAGCCAACCGCTACACGGAGGGCGGACTGCTGACACAGGAGGAAGAGGAACAATGACGGGAATTTTATATTTGTGTGCGACACCGATCGGCAATCTGGGCGATATGACGCCCCGCGTGGTGGAAACGCTGCGCAGCGTGGATCTGATTGCGGCGGAAGATACGCGAAACAGCCTGAAGCTGATGACGCATTTTGAAATTCATACTCCTATGACAAGTTATCACGAATATAATAAAGTGGAAAAAGCATATACGCTGATTGCAAAGCTACAGGAGGGACAGAATATTGCGCTGATTACGGATGCGGGGACGCCGGCGATCTCCGATCCGGGCGAGGTGCTCGTGCGGATGTGTCTGGAAGCAGGAATCCGGGTGACGAGCCTGCCGGGTGCGGCTGCATGCATCACGGCGCTCACGATGTCGGGGCTTTCGACCAGACGGTTTTGCTTTGAAGGTTTTTTTTGCCGCCGGATAAAAAGAGCGCACCGAAATCCTGGAGGATTGCCGGGAGGAGAGCCGGACGATGATTTTTATGAAGCGCCCCATCATCTGAAAAAAACGCTGCAGGAGCTTGCGGCGGTGCTGGGCGACCGGAAAATTACGTTATGCCGTGAACTGACAAAGCGGTTTGAAACGGTGATGCCGACGACGATTTTTGCCGCGACGGACTATTTCGAAATGAACGATCCGCGGGGAGAATATGTCCTTGTGATCGAGGGAAAAAGCTACGAGGAAAAGAAGCAGGAAGCACAGAAAAACTGGCTGGAAATGCCGGTGGAGGAACATGTTGCACTGTATGAAAGCCAGGGCTTTGACCGGAAGGAAGCCATGAAAAAAGCGGCAAAAGACAGGGGCGTGAGCAAGCGCGACATCTATCAGAGCCTGCTTTAAAAAATACTGGAAAACAGTTGACAACTGATAGGATGGATAATATACTTTGAATGTCAATTCACTGAAATATGATTTGGAATTAAAGGAGATAGTATTATGTTAGAGAGAATCGCAGGCATTATTCGCGAGCAGCTGAATCTGGACAATGTTGAAATTACAGAGGAAACCTCTTTTAAAGATGATCTGGATGCAGATTCCCTGGATCTGTTTGAACTGGTTATGGCATTTGAAGAAGCTTACAATGTTGAGATCCCTTCCGAAGACCTTGAAAAGCTGGAAACCGTCGGCGATGTTATGGATTACATCAGAGATAAAGAAATCGACGCTTAATTTACGATAGAGATTATGAACAGGGAAAACGGGCTGTTTTGTCGAAAGACAGGCAGCCCGTTTTAGCGTGGCAGAAAAATACGTGGCATGGAAAATGTCAGCGCAGGCGTGGACTACAGTAGAGCTTTTGCGTACGTTTTGCGCTCGCTTGACATGGCACTGCAAAAGGAATATGCTTAAACCACTGGGAAAGGCAAACAGGGGAAGTGCGATTTTTTGCAGATAAAAAGGAGGAGCCGATTATGGAATTCAAGGGATGCAAAAAGTCGACGCAGCCTGAGACAGGAAGAGGCCGGACAGAATTTTACAATTCATTCAGGAGAGAAGAAGAAACATGAAGTACGATTTTACATCAGTGATCGACAGAACGGGAAAGGATTCCATCGCATGGGAAAACATTCCGGTGCCGAATGCAGAGATTGCAGAGGGGTTTGACCGGATTCCGATGTGGGTGGCGGACATGAATTTCCAGACAGCGCCGTCAGTTTGCGAAGCGATTACGAAGCGTCTGGAGCATCAGGTGTTCGGATATTTTGATCCGTCCGAGGAATATTACAACAGCATCATCAATTGGCAGAAGGTCCGCAACGGCGTTGAAGGGCTGACAAAAGAAGCGATTGGTTATGAAAATGGCGTGTTGGGCGGTGTTGTCGCTGCGCTGCAGGCATTTTCTGCACCGGGCGAGGCAATCCTGGTTCATTCTCCGACGTATACCGGATTTACCAGCGTCCTGAACAATAATGGACGCCGGGCAGTACATACCGAGCTGAAACGGGATGCAGAGGGCATCTGGCGGATGGATTATGAGGATATGGATAAAAAGCTCAAAGAAAACCATATTCATCTGGCAATTTTTTGTTCTCCCCACAATCCGAGCGGACGTGTCTGGGAACGGGAAGAAATTGAAGCTGCGATGGAGGTTTATCGTAAAAACGACTGTATTGTTATTTCGGATGAAATCTGGTCAGACCTGACACTGGGCAATCGTCAGCATATTCCGACACAGACGGTTTCCGAGGATGCAAAAAACAGAACGATTGCAATGTATGCGCCGACGAAAACCTTTAATCTTGCCGGACTGATCGGTTCCTATCATATTGTATACAACCCGTATCTTCGAGATCGGATGAACAAGCAGACCTCGCTGTCTCATTATAACAATATGAATATTTTTTCCATGCACGGACTGATCGGTGCCTACAGTAAGGATGGTCAGGAATGGGCGGATGAGCTGAAAGCTGTGCTGACAGAAAATATGGAATGGGCATATGATTTTATCACGAAAAACTGGGATGGTGTAGAGCTTGCAAAGCCGGAGGGCACTTATATGCTGTATCTGGATTGTCATAAATGGTGTGAAGCACATCATAAGACAATGGATGAGCTGCTGCAGGCAGGTGTTAAAGTCGGTGTTATCTGGCAGGACGGCAGAGCATTTTTCTACCCGGACAGCATCCGGATGAATCTGGCGCTGCCATTTTCGAGAGTGCAGGAGGCCTTTCATCGTCTGGATAAATATGTTTTTAGGGCAGAAGCATAAAGGAACAAAGTAAGGCATAACGAAAGGAGAACCGTAAGATGAACAGAGAAGTGACAATGGAACTTCTGGAAAAGTACGGAAAAGAATTTGTGCAGGATCGTGCAAACCGCGTTGCTCAGAATGCAGTTGTGGGCAAGGGCGTAAATGCAGCTGCAACAGACAGTAGTGTAGAAAGAGAGATTGCGAATACATTTTCTATCAGCCTGGAGCAGGGCAAGATTACCAACCAGAAAAAGAGCGGCCGCTGCTGGATGTTCGCAGCCTTAAACTGCATGCGTTTTCAGGTAATGAAGCACTGCAATCTGGAAACTTTTGAGTTGTCCCAGAACTATACCCTGTTTTATGACAAGCTGGAGAAATCCAACTATTTCCTGAATACAATTCTGGATACTCTGGAAGAGGATACAGACAGCCGGTTGATCGCACATTTGCTTTCCGCACCGTTAAATGACGGCGGGCAGTGGGATATGCTCTGTGCAATCGTAGACAAATACGGACTGGTTCCGAAGGAAGCGATGCCGGAAAGCGAGATTTCCTCCAACACAAACGAAATGGTATCTTACATGACAGAAAAGCTGCGGGAGTTCGCATGCACGCTGCGGGAAGCATACCGTGCCGGCAGCACCAAAGAAGAGCTGCTTGCAAAGAAGGAAGAAATGATGCAGGTTGTTTACAACATGCTTTGCATCTGTCTCGGCAATCCGCCCAAGACCTTTGATTTCGAATACCGTGACAAGGACAAGCAGTTCCATCGGGAATGCGGTCTGACCCCGAAGGAATTCTATGCAAAATATATCGGTCTGAACTTAAATGATTACATCAGCCTGATCAATGCGCCGACTGCGGACAAGCCGTACTACAGAAGCTACACTGTACAGTACCTGGGCAACGTTGCAGAAGGCCGTCAGGTAAGATATGTCAATCTGCCGATCGAAGAGCTGAAAAAGGCTGCAATCGCACAGATGAAGGATGGCGAGCCGGTATGGTTCGGCTGTGACGTCGGCAAGCGCTCCACCAGAGAGAGCGGCGTTATGGATACCAAGATCTTTGCACTGGAAGATCTGTTCCAGACTGACTTCCCTATGACCAAGGCACAGCGTCTGGATTACGGACAGAGCCTGATGACCCACGCAATGGTATTCCAGGGCGTGAACATCGACGAAAACGGACAGCCTAATCGCTGGAGAGTTGAGAACAGTTGGGGACCCGATGCCGGAAGAGATGGCTACTACACTATGACAGACAGATGGTTCGACGAGTATACCTATCAGATCGTTGTAAACCGCAAGTACCTGCCGAAAGAGGTTCTGGAAGCTTACGAGCAGGAGCCGATCGTATTAAAGCCCTGGGACCCGATGGGATCTCTGGCATAAGGAGAAAACGCAAGTCGCGTTTCTTCCAGGAAAAGATATTACCGGCGCAAAAGCGCCGGTGCGAGAGAAAAGCGTCTTCGGAGAGAAATCTCCGGGGCGCTTTTTTGTAGCTGGAAGACGTTCTTTTTAATTCTTGACATAAGAAAGTTTTCAATCTATTATTAAAATAGTTTTAATAATAGATTGAAAAAAAGGAGATGGATATGGCGTTTTCGAGCATGGTAAAAGATATCAACAGAAAAAAATCATTCTTGAATCTTTTTGGGATTTTAGTAGAAATACGAAACAAGATATTACAAAAAACAGAACTGAGTTTTCCAACAGTAAGTAAGCTGGTAGATGAATTGAATGAGCAGGATATTATACATATGTTATCAGACAAACGCGGTGAAACTGGGGGGAGAAAAGCGAATGAATATATTCTGAATCAGGAATATGCGTATAGTCTTTGCTTAAAGGTAGAAAGAGAATATATAGAAGTTTTTATAGTTGATCTATATAAACAGAATATCAGTTATGACAAAATTGAAGAAAAATCAATATCTGCTGAAAAAATACTTAAAGTTATCGAAACAAAGATATTGAACAATAAAATTAAATCTATTGTAGTTGGAATACCCGGGTTTATACATGACGGAATAATAGGTATGGCGGATGGAATAGAAGCGCTAAACGGATGTAATTTAAAAACTGAAATTTTTCAAAAATTTAATATAGAAACAGAAGTAGCAAATAATATGAATATTCTTGTTTCCGGTTTTCAGAAGGAATTGGGAGATATTTCATGTATTCATATTGGTAAAAATGGACCTGGAAGCAGTTATATTGTTAATGGAAAGCCAGTAAGCGGTGCATTTGGATTTCAGGGAGAAGTTGGATTTAATTTTTATGATGAACATAGGACGTTTAGAGAGATTGCTTTAGAAGGATATCAAAATATTGATATGATAGAATATACAGGGAGATTGTTACTTCAAATTATTACAGTAATAAATCCGTATAAGCTATATTTATATCCCCTGACAGATATAAATATAGAGGAATTGCAGAATTATTGTTTAAGATATGTACCTCAAGAAGCGATGCCGCAAATAATCCTAAAAAAAACATATGACAAAGATTATCAATATAGTTTGCTCAGCAGGGGAATTCATCTTTTACAGGCAATTATTTAATTTGGAGGGGAAATGGATAAAATTACATTTGATGAAAAGAGAATCGCAGAAGGATATGTGAACCGTCCATGGCTTCATAAAAAAGTAATAGAACGATTTGTAAGCGATTGTGAAGTTACTTCCAATTTTCGGAATGGATTGGATGTAGGATGTGGGGCTGGATTATCGACAAAAGCACTCCACTTGATTTGCGACAGGGTTACAGGAACTGATATATCAGAACAAATGATTCAAGTGTGTAAAGAGGAATATAAGGATAATAAAGCATATACATTTTACAGGGCAAAAGCGGAGAAAACAAAAGAACCAGCAGAAAAATATGATATCGTAACTGCAGCTGGAATGGTAAATTGGGTTGACAGGGATTTGTTTTTAGAGAATATGGGACATGTTCTGCAGGATCAGGGTATTTTGCTGATTTATGATTTCTGGATTATAGATAAAATGCAGGGAAATGATGCTTATACAAACTGGTATCATGAGGAATATTTAAAGCGCTTTCCCAAACCGCCCAGAAACGAAAACACGTGGAAACAAAGTGAACTGTCGGATTATTTTCACATTAAAAATCAGATCACATATGAATTATTCTATGATTTTTCTATGGAGCAGTTTATTGATTTTATGATGATTCAGTCGAATGTAAATACAAAGATAGAAAACGGGGAAGTAAGTGAGGTAGAAGCAAGAAATTGGTTTAAAAACTCGCTATCGCCTGTTTTTGAAAACAGGAAAAGACGTTATATTTTACAGGGTATAGCTGGTATCTCTATAAATCGGCGGTTCACCGTGTATTGTCTAGCGGTTGCTGTTGATTTTTCCTGATATATTGTTTATATTAAATACATTCTATTTCTATTATGGCAGGCGGCTTTTGCAGAGGGAGAGCCGCCCCTGCCGTAGAATCTAAAATCTTTTTTTCAAGGTCGGATCGACCAGAGATTTCTATCAGACAAAAACCGAATAAGGAACAGATGGAGATATCGGGAAGACCTTGCAGAAAGAAGTCTTCCTGGTATATGATGAATGTATCAGAAAGGCAAAAGATGGAGACAATCAATACACCTTATGATGACACTTTCCGCACGCTGCTGCAGGACTGCCCAGAGCTGGTGGTTCCGCTGATTAACGAGCTGTTCGGCACGAATTATACCGGGCGGGAAGTAGTGGTATCGAATGAGAACGAGATTTTCTTGAGGAACCCGGAGGGGAAAAAGGAGAAGCGGGTTACGGATTCCAACCTGACATTGATTTCTTTAAAGGGAATTTCCAAACGGTATCATCTGGAATGTCAGAGCACAGCGGATGGGACGATGGAAATTCGGATGTGGGAATATGATGCGCAGATTGCTTTGATGGAATAAGAATACCGGAACGGCGTACTGCATGTAAAATTTCCGGATTCTGCAGTCATCTATTTAAGAAGCAGCAAGACAACGTCGGACGAACTGAAAATCTGTATCCATGTACGGCAGAAGCAATTGCAGTACGGGATTCCGATCCTGAAAGTAAAGGACTATACGTTGAAAGAAATTTTTGAAAAAGAGTTATGGATGTTGATCCCATTCTATATTTTTCGATATGAAAAAGAATTTCGAAAAATTGATGGAAATCAGAAACGGTTAAGCGGACTGAGACTGGAATACGAAAAAATTGCGGAAATGCTGGATCAGGAGTGCCAAAGCGGTCATATGAAGCCGATCACCTGTGGCGCACTGTGTGAATTGTCCAATAATGTGGTGGAAAAACTGGCGTCGAAGTATAGCAATGTAGAAAAGGAGGTTACGGAAGTTATGGGAGGAAAAGTGCTGAATTATCGGTCGAAAGAGATTTATCTGGAAGGTTGCGCATTTGGAAGAGAAGAAGGAAGAGAAGAAGGAAGAAAAGAAGGACAAAAGGAAAGTATTGTGCAATTGGTAACCAGAAAATATCAGCTTGGAGACAGTCCCGAAAAGATCGCCAAGGATCTCTTGATGAGTGAGGAAGAAGTAGAAGAAATTTTGGGAAAAGTTGTTTCCGAAAAGGTGGAATAATCTTATAGGATATTTTTAACAGCCTCTCTGTCGCGGTATATGATCCGGCGAGGAGGCTGTTTGTTTTGTGGTAAAATTACAGAACCGACTCTGGAACGCTGACTATGTACAAAATTTCGGGGGGGGTGGTATAATTAAATTGACACCGAGCACAACAGGGGGGAGTTGTAATCATGCGCAATATCAAAAGAATTACCGAAGTCATGAAAATATGGAATTGCAAGAGAGCACTTGGTCTGTTAAAGCAGATTTATCGGGAGAATTTATTCAGCGCAGTCCTTTCGTTGATCGTGATCATCTTACTGGCTGTTGTCGGAGTAATGCCGTCATTTCTGATCGGTAAGATTATCGACATGGCGGCAGCGGGCAGGATAGACGGTTTATTCATGATGAACGTCGGGGTGATTTTAGCGCTGGGAGGGGGCAAAATTCTGGAAATCACGCAGGAATACATCACTGCAGAATCGTCTATTTCGGTTGCAAACAGCCTGACCGACAGGATCATGGAGCGGCTGATGCATGCAGAAACTGCATGGCTGTCCGGGCAGAAACGGGGCGAAATTCTGCAGGCAGTATCCGACGATGTGGAGACGGTCAAGCGGATCAGCGTGAGCACTCTGCCGCAGTTTCTTTACATGCTGCTTGTGGCAGTTACGAGCACAGTGACAATCGCACGGGTTTATTATCCGGTGCTTTTAGTGGCGGCGATTGTCTATCCGCTGTATCTTCTGCCGCTCGGGAAAAACAGCCGAATGCAGGAAAATGCGGAGCGCAGTCTGCGGGATGTAAAAGCGAAAAGCCGGGGCTTTATTATTGAAACGTTTGAGAATATCAAAGATATCAAAATCTACGGTGCAGAGCAGGCGAGCACGGAGGTTTTCGGCGGACTGCAGGAGCAGTGGAGTGAGGATATCAAGCAAAAATATGTAGCGGTAAATATGTTCAAAAGCGTTCCGCGCGTGCTGGCGGCGCTGGGACCTGCACTGGTGTATATTTTTGCGGGAATTGCGGTCATTCATGGAAATCTGAGCATCGGAAGCGTTGTGACGTTAGCCGCACTTTTGCCGAAGCTGAGCGAACCGATCCGGGCGTATTCCGGGTTCTATATCGATATCAATGTCGTGGAGAAAATCGGGGAAAAGTTCCAGCAGTTTTTATCCGCACCACGGGAAATACAGTACGATTTGCCGGAACGGGAAATGGCGTTTGATACCGTGGAATTTGCCGATGTTTCTCTGAAAAATGAACGCGGAACGGTGCTCGATGGCATTTCTTTTCGGATTGAAAAAGGGGAAAAAATAGCGATCGTTGGAGAAACCGGCTGTGGGAAAACCACGCTGTTAAAGATGATCGTCGGATTGGTGCGCCCAAACGCAGGAACAGTAATGGTTGGCGGGGAAAATATTGCAGAAATCAACTGCCGACAGCTACGGGAGCATATCCGGGTAATCCTGCAGGAAAATTATGTGTTTGACAGCAGCATTGTCAAAAATATGGGATATTTGAGCGACTGTAGTGAGGCTGAAATTGATGAGATGTGCAGGACGCTTGGATTGGAAGAAGTGGTAAAAAGTAACGCAGGAGATCTGGGAGAAAATCTGAATACAGTTTCCGGCGGGGAACGCCAGCGGATCAATATCGGAAGAAGCCTGTTGTGCCCGTTCGATATGCTTTTGATGGATGAGCCGACATCGGAGCTTGACCCGAAGATGGAAGAAACCGTCATGGATTTTATTTTTGAAACGGCGAAGGAAAGGACGGTTATTTATACTGCGCATAAGCTGAAAACGCTCCTATATGCGGATAAAATTTTATACCTGAAAAAGGGAAAAATTGAAGATTTCGGAAAGACCGAAGAAGTGATACGGCGGAACCGTTATTTTGAAAAATATACGGAGAGTGCGGCATTTCAGGACTCGGAGCAGTTTGTAGAAGGAGGCGCAAGATGAGAGATTATCCGGGAAGTTCTAACGATTATTCAAAGGTTTATTCCGAAAAATGGATTCAGAACGTTATTCTCCAGAATAAAGGAAAGTTCGGGTTGTCGCTCTTTTCTTCCATATTCAGAAGTCTGGTATTATTGCTGCCGACGTTGCTTGTAAAACAGATCATCAACCGCTCGATTCCGCAGGGAAATATCCCGATACTGATTCTGTTAAGCTGCGTGAATGTTTCGATTTATTTTGTGACTACGACGCTAATTATTCTGGATTTGCATCTGGAAAAATATATCCTGGATGCGTTTGGAACGCTGCGGCGGGACATGTACCGATTTTTTCTGGAAAAACCGCTGCGGGAGTTTGCGGCAATCCGTTCCGGGGACACGATCAGCAAAATTGTAGATGAAACGGAAGGGCTGGCCAACTTTTTCTACTTCGGCTTTGGCAGTTTAATCTGGATTAACACGACGGTGTTTGCAGGGATGGCGATCATGGCGGCACAGAATCTGCTGCTGGCGGCATTGACGATTGCGCTCATGATCCTGCGGATTGTGCTGATCCGGAAAATCAATAAAAAGCAGGAAGTGATCGGTCAGAAAATCAATGAAACCAACAGCCGGGTGAACCAGACGGTCAAGGAGCAGATGTCGAATATCCTCTTTATCAAGGCGACGGCGAGCGAGGAAAAAGAGCTGAACCGGGTACAGGAAGCGCTGTCGGAAAAATACAGGATTCAGCGAAATGCCTTTCACGGAAAAGTGCTCAATAAAGCGGTATTCGGCGGATTTGAGCTGCTGATCAATGTGCTGTTTTACCTGTACGGAGGACTGCTCATTGCAAACGGGAAAATGCTTCCTGGAACGCTGGTTGCTTTTGTGGCAGCTTACGACTGGATCGTGCCTGCGCTGGACGGATATATTGATTTGCATATCGATTTCCGGCGGAAAAAGAGCAGCATCGTGCGTGTGTTTGGAGTGTTTGCGGACGCGGTGACAGCTGGAGATAGCGTTGCAGATGTGTCAGGCGGCTGGAAAACGGCGCCAGGCGGAGTAGAGAACGCGACGCTGTCGGAGTTTGCTTCGTGCAAGCCGCAAGGCATGGTTCCTGCGGATGCCAGCATTGCGGTCGAACATCTCAGCTACCGCTATGGAACAAAAATGGTTTTGAATGATGTTTCCTTGCAGATCAAATCCGGAGAATTTCTGGGGATCTGCGGAAAGAGCGGCAGCGGGAAAAGCACGCTCGCAAACCTTATGGCAGGGCTGCTGGATGGATATGATGGGGAAGTTTTTGTAGGCGGAGAAAATATCCGCAAAGTTCCCCATGACTGGATGACGAAAAATCTGATTTATCTGGGACAAGACGGATATTTGATGAATCTGTCCATTCGGGATAACATTCTTTTTTACAGTCAAAGTCACACGGACGAAGATCTGGAAAAAGTGCTTCGTCTTGTGAAGTTAGAGGAATGGATTAAGAAGCTGCCAGAGGGCTTGGATACAGTGGTCGGTGAACGGGCAAACGCGGTATCCGGCGGAGAACGTCAGCGTATTTTGCTGGCACGGGCGCTGCTGCGGAATCCGAAGATTTTTATTTTTGATGAAAGCACTTCTGCGCTGGACGTCAATACGGAAAAAGAGATTATGGATAATATTCGGAAATTTTATCCGGATGCAACGCGAATTTTTATTACACACCGGAAAAACTGTCTGGAGTTGTTTGATCGGGTGGTGTTTATCGAAAATGGGGAGATTTTTTCGATAAATAACCGATTATGATTGATTTTTTTCGAAGTATCGTTTACATTAAATCTATGATGTCGGGGGCAAAAGCCCCCGACCTTGATGCCTGCGGATTGTTCCGTGCTGCGCACTCCCACAATCCTGCCCGATAGTCGCATATCGTGGGATTATCATCCCACTTTTATGCTCCTATCGGGGCGGGGCAAGAGGTCTTTCACCCACCTATGAGCAAGCTCATGTGGGCTTAGACCTTTTGACCCTGGCATCAAATATATTCTATTATGGCAGGCGGCTTTTTGCAGAGGGAGAGCCGCCCATGCCGTAGAATCTAAAATCTTTTTATTTTTCAAGGTCGGATCGACCAGAGATTTCTATCAGACAAAAACTGAATAAGGAACAGATGGACATGCCGGGAAGACCTTGCAGAAAGGAGTGCCAAAGCGGTCATATGAAGCCGATCACCTGTGGCGCACTGTGTGAATTGTCCAATAATGTGGTGGAAAAACTGACGTCGAAGTATAGCAATGTAGAAAAGGAGGTTACGGAAGTTATGGGAGGAAAAGTGCTGAATTATCGGTCGAAAGAGATTTATCTGGAAGGTTGCGCATTTGGAAGAGAAGAAGGACAAAAGGAAAGTATTGTGCAATTGGTAACCAGAAAATATCAGCTTGGAGACAGTCCCGAAAAGATCGCCAAGGATCTCTTGATGAGTGAGGAAGAAGTAGAAGAAATCTTGGGGAAAACGACAGGAAGTCAGCAATAAACAGGCTTCCAATATTTAGAAGAGTGCGGATGCTGTTCTATCTCAAAGAAAACAAGAACAGCCGCAGGCGCGCCGCAAATTCAGAAGCGCCTGTGGCTGTTTTTTTATTCATGACAATAGAATGCTCGCAGAGCGTGCATTCTATTGTTTCATAGGAAAATGCGTCCTATGAAATAAAAACGCGCTACGGGGATGCGCACTCGGCGCAGGGTTAGATGGTTGCCGAAGCAACCGCGCCTCGGCGCGAGAATGTGCCAAGGCACATTCTTTTTTACATTTTATCCTTTCCTTCCCGTCTCGAACAGATAGATTTCACGGCTGACGCGGTTGGCGAGGTCGGCGCTTACTTTGGCGAACAGATCGAGCTGTCGTTTGCGAATTTCCATCGGCGCCTGGGCGAGCTCCCAGCCGATGGCGTCCGCGAGGCGGGCTTTTTCCGCATCCGGCAAAGAGCGGTAACGGGTGCGCGCCTGGGAATAGTCATCGGTTTTCTCAAGGACGGAGCGCTGCACGGTCCCACCGGGATAGCGCATGCCCGGATAGCAGGGCATGGGGGCTTCCTGCGGATTGTTGCGGTCTAAGGAGTTTGGCTTGTAGTTGACGCAGCCGGGCGGATTTTTGTATGCCATATAGCCGTCCTGCTGGTCGTTGGCGACAGGAGAAACCGGGCGGTTGACCGGAAGCTGGGCGAAGTTTGCGCCGATGCGGTAACGCTGTGTGTCGGTGTAGGAAAATGTGCGTCCCTGCAGCATTTTATCGGCGGAAAATTCGATGCCGGGAACGATGTTTGCGGGACAGAACGCTGCCTGCTCGATGTCGGTAAAGAAGTTTTTGGGATTTTCGTTTAAAACCATCATGCCGACCTTCTGGAACGGGAACTGATCCTCCGGCCAGATTTTGGTATCGTCGAGTGGATCGAAGGACAGCTGGTCAGCCATTTCGGGCTTCATGATCTGTACCTGAAATTCATATCGGATCGGGTTGCCCAAAGCGAGCCGCCTGTGCAGCGTGCGCACAGCGATGTCCGGATCCTGACCGGCAAGGCGTTTTCCTTCTTTTCGGTCGATGATGTCGAAGGGTTCCTGCGCGGTAAAACGATATTTGACGTAAAAACGTTCCCCTTTTCCATTGACCCAGACAAAGGTATTGACACCAAAACCGTCCATTTTGGCAAAATCCTTGACGATGCCGCGGTCACTGTAGAGCCACATCAGCTGATGAAGGCTTTCCGGTGTGAGGGAGAAAAAATCCCAGACATGCGCGTAGTTTTTGATATTTGTGCAGGGATCGGGCTTCTGGGAATGGATGAAATCGGGAAACTGCATGGCGTCGCGGATAAAAAAGACTGGAAGGCTTAAGCCGACGACGTCATAATTACCCTGAGAGGTGTAAAATTTAACAGCAAAGCCGCGCGGGTCGCGGTCAGTGTCAGGAGAGCCCTTGGAGCCGATGACGGTGGAGAAACGGATCAGAAAACGGGTGGATACGGACGGATCCTGTAAAAACGCAGCGCTCGTATAATCCCGCATGGAACGGTAAGGGCGGAATGTGCCGAATGCGCCGCTTCCTTTAGCGTGCACAACGCGCTCCGGGATGCGTTCCCGGTCGAAATGTGCAAGTTTTTCAATAAAATCCACGTCCTGTAAGAGGACGGGACCGTTTTGCCCGAGGGTCTGGGAGCTGGCGGTGTCCGAAACGGGAGCGCCTTGAGAAAGAGTCAGCACAGGCTGGCTGCAGGAAGCAGCGAGAGTCTGTGCTGAGTTTGATTGGTGTCAGCCAGATGTCCGTCAGACGGCGTCCGGCTGCTGTTTAAAGATTCCTTTGTCATAAAATTTCCTCAGAGTCCTTTTTACTATTTATGATATGGGACTTTGGGAAAAAAGTACCGCATTACTGCTCGCGGAACGTGATTGTGCCAGTCTTTTCGTCCATGCTTTCAACGATAGCGAGAGATTCCAGATGGATGCCTTTTTTGCGCAGCTCATCGCCGCCGGGCTGGAAGCCTTTTTCAATTACGATGCCCGCACCGACCAGGGTTGCACCGGAGGATTCTACCAGGGCAGCAAGACCCTCGAGAGCTCTTCCGTTTGCTAAGAAATCATCGATCAGCAGGACTCTGTCGTTGGGAGAAAGGAATTCTTTGGATACGATGATGTCATAGATTCTGCCGTGGGTGTAGGATTCCACCTGTGTGGTGAAAACGTCTCCGGCAATATTTTTGGTCTGATTTTTCTTTGCAAAAACGACAGGAACATCAAAATACTGCGCCGTGATGCAGGCGATGCCGATACCGGAGGCTTCGATGGTCAGGATCTTGTTGACGCCGGCATCCGAGAAACGGCGGTAAAACTCTTTGCCGATTTCTTCAAACAGGTGGATATCCATCTGATGATTCAGAAAGCGGTCTACTTTGAGGACATTTCCTTCTTTAATGATTCCGTCTTTGCGAATTCTTTCTTCCAAAAGCTGCATAGTTTTTTACTCCTTATTTAAATTTCTGATAATAGCCCATAATAAAAATGAACAGGACGATCAGCGGCAGAATATAGGAAACGTAAACGCGCGCCCAGGCGGGGAATTTTACGCCCTTGCCGGTGTCGGCTTCTGCCAGGAAGTTTTTCCAGCCCCAGCCGTATCTGCTGGTACAGAACAGCAGATAGACCATGCTGCCCAGGGGCAGGAGGTTGTTGGAAACAATGAAGTCCTCGAGATCCTGAATCGTGGAGCCAGCGCCCATCGGCTGGAAACCGGACCAGATGTTGAAGCCGAATACGCAGGGCAGGGACAGGAGGATAATCGCAATTCCATTGATCAGGACGGTTTTTTACGGGATGTGCCGAACAGATCCATGGAAAAGCTGATGATATTTTCGAATACGGCAATAATCGTGGACTGGGCGGCAAACGTCATGAAGACGAAGAACAAAACACCGAAAATCCGTCCGCCGACCATCTGGTTGAAGATGTTGGGCAGAGTGATGAACACCAGTCCGGGTCCCTGTCCGGGATCGACGCCGAATGCAAAGCAGGACGGGAAAATAATCAGTCCTGCGAGAAAAGCAACCAGTGTGTCCAGAAGGCAGATATTGATTGTTTCCCCTGTCAGGGTGTGGTCTTTACCGATGTAGCTGCCGAAAATCGCCATCGCACCGATGCCGAGACTCAGGGTAAAGAACGCCTGTCCCATTGCGGCGAAAATCGTGTTGCCGACGCCATTTTCTGTAAATCTGGTAAAATCGGGAATCAGATAAAAGCGCAGTCCCTCGGAAGCGCCGGGCAGTGTCACACTGCGGATACACAGAATGAGCAGGATGAGGAAAAGACAGCTCATCATTGCCTTGGTAATACGCTCCACACCTTTTTGCAAGCCGAGACTGCAGATAAAAAAGCTCAGCAGAACCACAAGAACCATCCAGAATGTCATGTAACCGGGGCGGGCGAGCATGTCATTAAAAACTGCTGCAACGCCGTCAGAATCCAGACCTTTGAATTCGCCGGTCAGCGTCTTGAAGATATAGGCTGCCATCCAGCCGCCGACCGTGGTGTAAAACATCATCAGAAGATAGTTGCCTGCCATACAGGCATAGCCCTGCAGATGCCATTTTGTACCGGCAGGCTCAAGCACATGGAAAGAGCGCGCCGCGGATTTCTGGCTGGCGCGGCCCACCGCAAATTCCATGACCATGATCGGAAGACCGAGCAGGACAAGGAAAATAAGGTAAACAAGGACAAACGCGGCGCCGCCGTATTGTCCCGTAATATAAGGAAAACGCCAGACATTACCCAATCCTACCGCACAGCCGGCAGAAATCAGGATAAATCCAAGCCTGGAGGAAAAACGTTCTCTATTGTTCATTTGCAGCTCTCCTGGAATCTTAAAAAATACGATTGAACGGTATCGGACAATCTGTAGAAAAGCATAGCATAAAACGGTATTTTACGCAACGAACGGAGCGAGAAATTATAAAAACTAAATGAAATTTTCGGCGGCAGGATTGTAAAGAGGTGGAGAATATTGTACCCTTAAAGAGAAGAACTGTAGTTCGTTTTAGCAGGAGGGCTGCAGTCAGAAACTGGAGGAAATGAAAGAGCATGTTGGATTGGAAGCTGCTTGCCGGTGCAGCAGGCATTGTGGCGGCGGTTGTTTTTGTCATATGGCTGATTTTTTCTGCGCACGCCGGATACGGGAGCATTTAAAGGGACGTGAGCTGGATGCAATGGAGGGACACGATTTCGAATATTTCTGTGCGGACCTTCTGGAAGACCATGGTTTTAAAAGTGTAGAAGTGACCCGCGGGAGCGGTGATTACGGTGTTGATGTCCTGGCGGAAAAGGAGGGCGTGACCTATGCGGTACAGTGTAAGCGCTACGATGGGCCTGTTGGCGTCAAGGCGGTTCAGGAAGCCTATGCGGGGCGGGATTATTACGACCGGATGGTGGGCGCTGTGATGACGAACCAGTATTTTACGGAGCCTGCGGTCAAGGCGGCAAAGAAGCTGAAGATTCTCCTGTGGGACAGGGGATATCTGGAAAGCATGATGGAAGAAGAGGAATAAGATTGAAAAATGGTAACTGTGAAGGTACTGAACAGTTACGAAAAATAAGATTTTTCAATCGCGGGATTTGTGTCTGCGCGCACTTGACACAAACCCGACATGCGCAAAAAGCGTGCGCAGAAATGAGCGGAAAGTATGAGTTTTGTGGAATTTCATGACGTGAAAAAAATTTATCACATGGGCGAGGTGGAGATCCCGGCGCTGCAGGGCGTCAATTTCGAGATCGAAAAAGGCGAATTCTGCGTGATCGTCGGAGCCAGCGGCGCTGGCAAGACAACGATCCTGAATATTCTTGGCGGAATGGATACGCTGACGGAGGGAAAGGTCCTGCTGGATGGAAAAAGAAATTTCCTCTTACGGAAAGAAGCAGCTGACAGACTACCGCAGATATGATATTGGCTTTGTGTTCCAGTTTTATAATCTGGTCGGAAACCTGACAGCGCTGGAAAATGTGGAGCTGGCATCCCAGATCTGCAGCGATCCGCTGGATGCAGGGCAGGTGCTTGCAGACGTGGGGCTTGCAGACCGAGCATCGAACTTCCCTGCGCAGCTTTCCGGCGGGGAACAGCAGCGTGTGGCGATCGCCCGTGCCCTTGCTAAAAATCCAAAGCTTTTGCTGTGCGATGAACCAACCGGCGCGCTGGATTACAATACAGGTAAGGCAGTGCTGAAGCTGTTGCAGGATACCTGCCGCAAAAAGGGCGTTACCGTCGTTGTCATCACACACAACCAGGCGATTACGGCGATGGCGGATCGGATTATCACCGTGAAGAATGGAACAGTCACAGATATGCGTAAAAACGAACATATTGTTCCGGTAGAGCAGATCGAGTGGTAAAGGATAGAATGGGATGCTCGGCAAGCATTTTGTTTGTTGGAAATATAGGCTTGTGCCGCGGCGCGGCAGAAGGTGAGGAGACGTGAAAAGAAGAAAATCGGCGATGTGGAAAACAACATATCGGGAAATCCGGCAGAGCTTCGGCAGATATGCTGCAATTTTGGCGATTGTAGCGCTGGGTGTGGGATTTTTCGTCGGGCTGATGGTGGTGACACCTGCAATGGTGCGAAACGGCGGGCGGTATTTGAACAACCATGACCTGTATGATCTGCGGCTGTTATCGACGCTCGGCTTTGAAAAGGATTCGGTGGACGCTTTTACAGGCCGAGAGGATGTCAAAGCAGTGGAGGGCGCGGTTTCTTCGGATTTCCTGGCGGTGGATGAGAGCGGCAAAAGCCGGGTGCTTGTGGCGCAGACACTTTTGGAAGTACAGAATCAGGTCGAATTAAAAGCGGGACGGCTGCCGGAGGCGGCGGATGAAATCGTCATGGATTCCAGTCTGTTTTCGAAAGACGATATCGGCAAAACGATTCAGGTTTCGGATGAAAATCCCGAAGAGACGGCAGATTTGTTCGCATATGACGTGTATACAATCGTCGGCATAGCAGATGCTTCCTATTATATTAACTATCAGCGTGGCGCGACCACACTTGGAACGGGGCGGGTTTCCGGCTTTGTATACATGCTTCCGGATGGATTTGATACGAATTATTATACGGAAATTTTTGTCCGGCTCGATCAGAATGACCGGATTTACAGTGACGTTTACAAGAAAAAAATCGAAGACCTCAAGACCTGGGCAGAGCCGATTGCAGAGCAGGAGGCGCAGAACCGCTACGACAGCCTGAAAGCAGATGCGCAGCAGAAGGTGGACGATGCGCAGAAGGAGCTGCGGGATCAGACGGCGGATGCGCGTACCGATCTGGAAGAGGCGAAGCAGAAGCTGACAGACGGGCAAAAAGAGCTTGCAGACGGCAAAGAGCAGATCGCGGACGCAAAAAAGCAGCTGCAGCAGGCAAAACAGACGCTTGCGCAGAAGCAGACGGAACTTAACAACGGACGCGCGCAGCTTGTGGATGGACGCAGCCAGCTGGAAGCCGGGCAGGTGCAGCTTGACAGCGCGCGGGCACAGTTGAATGCAGCGATTGCGGCTGCGCAGAGTGCTGGAAGCCAGGCGGGCGCAGAATCCGGCATGTCCGGCAGTGCCGCCAGCCCTGCGCAGCTTTGGCAGCAGCTGGCCCAGCTCGATGCGCAGCAGGCAGCTCTGGATGCGCAGCGCAATCAGCTGGAAAGCAGCGAGGCAGAGCTTACAGCCGGAGAAAAGCAGCTTGCGGCTGCAAAGCAGGAGCTTTCCTCGCAGGAAAAACAGCTAAACGAGCAGGAACAGAAGCTGGCGGATGCAGAGAAGGAGCTTGCCGACGGTCAGAAAGAATATGAAGACGGCTTACAGACACTGGATGAAAAGACCGCAGATGCAAAGGAAAAGATTGCGGATGCGCAGAAGCAGATCGACGAGATCCAGGAGCCGGATGTCTATGTGCTGGGCAGGGATACCAATATCGGTTACGCCAGTTATGAAAATGATTCTATGATCGTCGCCGGAATTGCGAAGGTATTGCCGTTTTTCTTTTTCCTGGTAGCGGCGCTGGTGTGTATGACGACAATGAACCGGATGGTAGAGGAGCAGCGGACACAGATCGGTGTACTCAAGGCACTCGGTTATTCGGAAGCCCGGATTATGGGGAAATATCTGTTTTATGCGGGAAGTGCGGCATGGATCGGTTCTGTCATCGGTTTTCTGATCGGTTCGACGATTTTCCCGACCGTCATCTGGAATGCATATAAGATCATGTACCATATGGGGGATTATGAGCTGATGTTTGACCCGGGGCTGGCGGCTGCCTCGCTTGCAGTGGCACTTTTATGCTCGGTTGGCGTAACGTGGCTGACCTGTCGGTACGAGCTGATGAGCACGGCTGCAAATCTGATCCGTCCCAAGTCGCCAAAGAGCGGCAGAAGGGTATGGCTGGAGCACATCCCGTTTGTCTGGAACCATATGAGCTTTCTGGCAAAGGTTTCCGTGCGGAATGTTTTCCGGTATAAGCAGAGATTTTTTATGATGGTAATCGGTATCGGCGGCTGCACAGCCCTTCTTGTAACCGGCTATGGTATAAAGGATACGATTGCGGACATTGCGGATATGCAGTATGAGGAAGTACAGCTGTACGATATGAGCGTGACACTGAAAGGGGTATCCGGCCGCGGATGCGGCAGACTTTTCTGAACTTACCGAGGTGCTTTCCGAATCCTCTGAGGATTGGATGCCCTTCTGTGAGATTGCAATGGATCTGACGGGGCGCAGTGGTGTCAAGACCGCCAATGTCGTCATTCCGCAGGATACCGGGGCAGCGCAGGAGTATATCCGGCTGCGGACAGAAGAGGGTGAGGATATTCCATGGCCTGGTGAGGAAGAGGCTGTTATCAGTGCAAAGCTTGCGCGAAAATGCGGGATCCGCGTTGGGGATACCGTTACGCTGCGGACAGAGGATGGCGAAAAGCTAAAAGTGAAGGTGGCTGCTCTGTCTCGAAACTATATTTATAATTACGTTTATATTTCACCGGAAACATGGAAACTCGATAACGGAAGTGATCCGGTTTACAAGAGCATTTATATCCATGCATCGGAGGGTGCGCAGGAGAACCGGGAACTGTCGGAAAAGCTGCTGGCATGCGACGTCGTTTCTGCGGTTGCGGTCAATGCGGATATGCTCAGCCAGATCAACAAAATGATGGGCAGTCTGGATGCAGTGGTGCTTTTGGTCATCCTCTGCGCCGGTGCGTTGGCATTTATCGTAATTTATAACCTGACGAACATCAACATCACCGAGCGAATCCGGGAGATTGCAACGATCAAGGTACTTGGTTTCCGACCAAAGGAGACAGCATCCTATGTGTTCCGGGAAAATGTCGTGCTGACAGCGCTCGGAACAATTGTCGGGCTGGGGGCCGGAATTTGCCTGCACCGGTTTGTTATTGCAAATATTGATGTCGATATGGTTACATTTCAGCCGCGGGTGCTTCCCTTTTAGTTTTGTAAAGAGTATCCTGCTGACCTTTGTATTTATGGTCATTGTAGATGTTGTGATGTATCTGAAGCTGGAACGGATCAATATGGCGGAATCGTTGAAAAGCGTGGAATAAAACAATAAAATGCATGCTCTGTGAGCGATCTATGGGCATGAACCAAACGGGCTGGCGCGTGGTCAGCCCGTTTTTGCTGCAGTCTGTTTCAGCCGTTTTGTAAGGTTTTCGAAATCAGACGGACCAGCCTCCAGGACAAAGCGATGGAAGCGCAGCAGGGAAAAGTTGTCGCTCCACTGAAGTTCGGCTCTTTTTTTGAGGGCATTCATTTCGAGATAACCAACGTAATACTTCAAATAGACCGCAGGGGCAGTGCGCAGATAATCGTAAACACGTTCCGACTGCTCTTCCGAAAGACCGAAGGATTCGAGGGAGCGCAGAAGCTCTGACTCTTCCGCGCCGTAATAGTGCAGAGAAAGGTCGAGTAAGCAAAACAGGTTGATTTGCAGATCGCGCTGCTGCGCCAGAAGCGTACAGAGCAGCGCAGCGGGATAGGAGCTGCCCAAGCTGCCTTCCGCTTCCGCAAGGACCTGTGCGGCATATTCATAGGAAATCCGTTCGGTATAGTACGCCCAGCCCTCCACATATCCGCCGTAGGAGAACAGCTTGCGAATTGGCAGCGTCTGCGTGTCGCAGACAAGGGAGGAATAGACGGTCTGGTAGAGATGCCCCGGATAACCCTCGTGAGCGAGTGTGGTGTAAAGCTCAATTCCGTCCGCGGTCGAGGAACGGTTGATGCGGATCGTATTCTGCATCAGAGCATCGATAGGCGGGATCATATAAAAGGCGGGACTGGAATATGCCTCGAGCCCGGCGTCCACATCCTGAATGTCGCATTGAACCGTCTGGGCGGTTAGATCGGCCAGAGCCGGAAAGTCCTGCTGCATCCGGTTTTGCAGATCTTCCAGAATGGCGGTTGGATCAGAAAGTGGAAATCCATCGTTAACCGGGGCAAGGTCAGGCGTACCGCCGGTCAGCTCCTGATAAGTGGTCAGCGTCTGCTTCATCTCTTTGTAGGTTTTCTGAAACTGTTTTTGAAGGAGCAAATAGAGTTGATCCATGGAAAGGGAGGAACCGGTGGATTCCTTGACGAGCCAGGCATAATATTGCCGCCCGTCGGGCTTCTGGGAAAGTCCTCCCCTCGTGCGTCCGGTGTCGGAAAGCTGTTCCAGCCCGTCTGCGAGCAACTGCCAGGCGGGCAGGACGGATTTTGACAAAAGCGACTGGTTTTGGGCTTCGTATTGTGACTGCTGCTTGGCGGTCAGAAGTCCTTTTTGTAAAAGAGATGCAAGTCTGGAAGAAAACGTCGTCTGTAAAAAGTGCGTGCCGGAGGAAAGCGCCTCCTTTGTGAGGATTTCTCGGCACTGCTGTGCACTTTTTTAGCGTCCTCTTTTTCCATAAAAAGCCCGGCTGCACTTTTTTCGGATTCATAAGAAAGCAGACCCTGCACGTAATCGGGAACGGACTGCAGGAGGGAAAGATAGGTTTCCACGTCGTCAGCGGTATAAAACGGATATTCTGCAAATAATAAAAGCAGCTCGCTCTGCATGCCGGAGGTCGGGGAAAGGGGTTCCTCATAATAGGAAAAATCGGATTCTTCGAGGTCGAGAGCCAGCCTGTCGCAGAGCAGATCGTAGGTATAACGTTCCTCCTCATTTAATTTTTTCGAATCGAGAAAGGAGAGTACGGATAAAAATTTCTGCCGGGAGGCGGCAGAAGCCTCGGAAGCTTCCTTAGAATAAACCGGAAGCGCAGCGTCTTTTAGATGAATCCCTTGCAGATTCGGATACGCCATGACAAAGTGCAGGCTGAGGGCATCGTGTTCAAGGCTGGACTGCACATATGCACTTGTTATTTTATGGAAAAGAGCCCGGTCAAAGCAGTGGGAACACAGCAAAATTGCAGGCAGAAAAATACACAGAAAAAGCGTGCATAGAAACAGAGGAGTCCGTTTGCGGAAAATATTTTTCAAAAAGCGCCACCAGATTTTTTCATATTTATATGTGGTTTTGGGAAAAGATATGAGAAAACCCCCTGTAAATGGGTTGACTGTCTATAGTAAAATGTGATACAAAGTAAAGTAAGTGGTTAATTTTTGGGCCGTTTTCGCGGCGGAATGAGAGGAATTATGGATAATTTGGAACTTGCCAAAGTGGCGAATGAAGTCCGCAAGGGCGTTTTGACTGCTGTACATGGCGCAAAATCCGGTCATCCCGGCGGATCCCTTTCCGCAGCAGATATCTTTACCTATCTCTATTTTGAAGAAATGAATATTGATCCGGCAGATCCGAAGAAGGAAGACCGGGATCGTTTTGTTCTTTCCAAGGGACATACGGCACCCGGTCTGTATTCTGCCCTGGCACATAGAGGCTTTTTTCCCGGTAGAGGATCTGGAGACACTGCGTCATCTCGGTTCTTATTTGCAGGGACATCCCTGTCTGGATAAGATCCCGGGCGTAGATATGTCCACAGGCTCCCTTGGACAGGGTGTTTCTGCCGCTGTCGGCATGGCACTGGGCGGAAAAATGACAGACGAAAAGTTCCGCGTATATTCGCTTCTGGGCGATGGCGAGATTCAGGAAGGTCAGGTTTGGGAAGCTGCGATGTTTGCTGGCTTCCATAAGCTGGATAATCTCGTGCTTATTGTAGATAATAACGGTCTGCAGATCGATGGAAAGATCGAGGACGTATGCTCCCCGTATCCGATCGACGAGAAGTTCCGCGCTTTCAATTTCCATGTAATTGACGTTGCAGACGGCAACGATATGGAACAGCTGCGTCAGGCGTTTGCAGAAGCGCGCAGCACAAAGGGCATGCCGACTGCAATTATTGCCCATACGGTAAAGGGCAAGGGAGTTTCCTTTATGGAAGATCAGGCTGGCTGGCATGGTAAGGCGCCCAACGATGAAGAGTATCAGATCGCAATGGCGGATCTGGAAAGGATCGGTGAAGCATTATGTCAGAAGTAAAGAAGATTGCGACCAGAGAAGCCTTCGGGGAAACTCTGGTAGAGTTGGGAAAGAAACATCCTGAGCTGGTAGTGCTGGACGCAGATCTGGCCGCAGCGACAAAGACCGCTGTATTTAAAAAGAGCTTTCCTGACCGTCATTTTGACTGCGGTATCGCAGAGGCAAATATGATGGGCGTGGCAGCAGGACTTTCCCTCGTTGGGAAAATTCCGGTGGCGAGCTCCTTTGCCATGTTTGCAACAGGCCGTGCTTACGAACAGATCCGTAACTCTATCGGCTATCCTCATTTGAACGTAAAAATCGGCGCAAGCCATGCCGGCATCACCGTCGGTGAGGATGGTGCGAGCCATCAGTGTAACGAAGATATCGCCCTGATGCGCTCCATTCCGGGTATGGTTGTCATGAACCCCTCCGATGCGGTTGAGGCGGCAGAGTGTGTCCGTGCTGCAATCGAATATGTTGGCCCTGTATATATGCGTTTCGGACGTTCTGCAGTGCCGGTAATCAATGACCGTCCCGGTTATCATTTTGAGATGGGAAAAGGTATCGTGCTGCGTGAGGGTACGGATGTGACGATCGTTGCAACCGGTATTTTGGTAAGCTCTACGCTGGAAGCGGCTGAAAAGCTTGCTGCCGACGGCATCAGCGCAGAGGTAATCAATATCCATACCATCAAGCCTCTGGACAAAGAACTGATCATCAACAGCGCAAAGAAGACCGGAAAAGTGGTAACGGCGGAAGAGCATTCCGTGATCGGCGGCCTTGGTTCTGCTGTTTGCGAGGCATTGTCCGAAGAGTGCCCGACAAAGGTATGCAGAATCGGCATTCAGGATGTATTCGGCGAGTCCGGTTCTGCGGGCGAGCTTCTTGTAAAATATGGTCTTGACGGGAACGGTGTATACAATACCGTAAAGAATTTTGTGACCCGTTAAGTGGAGGAAAGTATGGAAAAAATTCTGGCTCCGTCAATTCTGGCAGCCGATATTATGCGGCTTGGGGAGCAGATTGAAGCGGTAAAAAATGCTGGCGCGAAATATCTTCATATCGATGTGATGGACGGTATGTTTGTTCCGGCGCTGTCCTATGGCATGTGTGTTGTGGAGTCGATCCGCAAGTCCTGCGATATGGTTCTGGACGTGCACCTGATGATCGTAGAACCGGGACGGCATGTGGAAGCGTTTGCAAAAGCAGGCGCAGATATTATTACGATCCATCTGGAAGCCTGTGCAGACGCGCATGAGGTCATCCGACAGATTCACAGCTGCGGCTGTAAGGCTGGTGTCAGCATCAAGCCCGGTACGCCGATAGAGGTGCTGGAGGAATATCTGGATGAGGTCGAGCTGATTCTGATTATGAGTGTCGAGCCTGGCTTTGGCGGTCAGAAATATATTCCGGAGTCAACGGAACGCATCCGCCAGACCGCAGAGCTGATCCGGAAAAGCGGTCGTGAGATTGAGCTGGAGGTAGACGGCGGCGTTGGTGCAGGAAATGTCGAGCTGGTGCTGGAGGCCGGTGCGAATGTGATTGTGGCAGGCTCCGCTGTTTTTAAGGATCCGGCAAAAAATGCAGCAGAAATGATGTCGATCCTCAAAAAGTGGGATTGAATACGTTACACAGAAGCGCTCCGCAGGAAAACCTGTGGGGCGTTTTTTAGGGCTTAAAGGACACCATACGGCGGTCATCCGATCGTGCAGCGTACACGGAAATCAGAGGAAAATTGAAAAATAAAATTTTTCAATCGCGAGATTTGTGTCTGCGCGCACTTGACACAAACTCGGTATGCGCAAAAAGCGTGCGCGGAAATAAGAGGAAACATGGAATTTTCAGAACAATTAAAAATATATGCGGAAACGCACTTTGAAAACAGAAAAAAATATTTTGCGCCGATTTTATCCGAAATCGAGGCAGGCTTGTCTTTGTGCAGCGAGGAAGAGGCCCTGCTGATAAAATTTTTTTACGGGACGATGCCGCTGCGGGATGCCGGGGAATATCCATTCGAAATATTTCTGAATTATGTGCGCCATGCCCTCTGGCTTCGGAAAACGATGGACTGGTGCAAGAAGCTGCCGGAGGATTTGTTTGTCCACGACGTACTGTATTATCGGATCAACTCGGAGGACATCAGCGATTGCCGCAGATTTTTTTACGAGCAGTTAAAAGACCGAATTGCGGGACTGGATGAATATCAGGCAGCGGTAGAGATCAACTACTGGTGCGTAGAGCATGCAACGTATGAAATGGCGGATGACCGAACGGCGGGGCCGATGACGATGTACCGGAGCGGAAAAGGACGCTGCGGAGAAGAATCCACCTTTACGGTGACGGCATTGCGCAGTGTCGGGCTTGCAGCACGTCAGGTATACACGCCGCGTTGGGCGCACTGCGACGATAACCATGCCTGGGTCGAGGTTTGGGTAAATGGAGAATGGCACTTTCTGGGGGCCTGCGAGCCGGAAGAAAAACTGGATCGCGGCTGGTTTACAGGACCTGCCGGACAGGCGCTTTTGATTCACAGCCGCACATTCGGCGATTATGCGGCGGGAAAGCGGGAAGAGGTGATCGGCAGGGATGGCGCGGTTGTCTGCCACAATGTCACCGCTTCGTATACAAAGACACGCAAGCTCCGGATTCAGGTGCGAAAACAGGACAACACCCCGGCAGCGCACGCACAAGTTTCGGTGGGAATTCTGAACATGGCGGAATATTTCCCGGCAGCAGTGCTGGAAACCGACGAACAGGGCGAGGCTTCGATCAGGCTTGGGTTGGGCGACATCCGGCTGCAGGCGCGGTCAGAGGGAAAGTTTGTAGAGCGTTATTGTAATCTGGCAGAGGACGGCGTCGGGGCGGCAGATGCGGATTGCGCTGTTACGCTTGTGCTGAAGGATTCGGAAGCGGGGATGAAAGATGCGCTTTCTGGCATCTCTGCCTGTGGCTGGCATTTGGCGAAGCTCTGCGCTCCGAAAGAAGTCGTTGTCCGGGAAAGTGTATTGAGTGAGGAAGAAGTGTCGCGCGGCACGCGGAGATTGGCAGATGCAGTGAAGCTGCGGGAAGAACGCTTCGGTCAGCTGACCCGGCACGCAATTGCAGTGCATCCGGAGGAGGAAGAGAGGATGCGCGTTGCGGGAGAGAATGCAGAGGAGCTGACAGCTTTTCTGGAAAAGGATGATAACCCGGATCGCAAAAAACTGCTGGACAGTCTGACGAAAAAAGATAATAAAGATCTGCGGGCAGAAGTGCTGGAAGACCACTTGTCAGCAAAGCGCGGCAGTTGGTCGGAAGATATACATGTGCAGGATCTTCTGTGTCCCAGAATCTGGCTGGAAGAAATCGGCGCTTACAGAAGTTACATTTGCAGTGTGCTGACTGCTCAGGAGCAGGAAGCATTTGCCTCCAATCCAGAGCTGATATGGAATTATGTAAACCAAAACATTACCTATATCCCGGAAGAAGAATATGATACCCTTTGCGCGTCGCCGATCGGCTGTCTGAAGCTGAAAATGGGCAGTGCAGTTTCCCGGACGATTTTGTTTATTGCGATTTGCAGAAGCCTGAATATCCCGGCGAGATTGGATAAAAGCCTGATGCTTCCGGAATATTGGGCGGACGGCGCATTCCGTGTACCGGTCAGCAGGGCGCAGGCCTCGAAAGGAACGCTTCTGCTGCGAAATATTCCGGGAAAAGGATGGATTTATGCGCAGCACTGGACGCTGGGGCGTCTGGAAAAGGATCATTTCGTGACAATGAATCATGCCGGACTGGTATTTGAAAAGGAAACGTTAGAGCTTTTCCTTCCGGTGGGAATTTATCGCCTGATTGCAGTAAAACGGCTATTGAACGGGGATCAGGAGGCAGCAGAGCTTTTGTTTGCGATCGAAAAGGAGAAACAGACCGAGCTTTATATGCCGGATTTTGAAAAAACGGATGGTGTGATGCCGTGGGAAAAAAGCCAGTGTACCGGATGAAAGCCAGAGCTGCAGGAAGCTGCAAAACAAAAACAACAGTCTTCGGGAGGAAATACAAAGCTGCCTGCTTCGGGACATCCTCTTACAGAGAGCAGATGGAACGCTTTGCAGTCTGGAAAAGCTGGTAAGCGGAAAACGCAGTATTCTGGCATTTCTGGAAATTGGGGCAGAGCCGACAGAGCATGTGCTGAATGAGGTTCTGGCACTGGAAAAGAGCGCAAAAGGAAATTCCAAAGGAATTGGCTGTCAGCTGCTTTTCGTTCTGCGGCAGGAAAAAGACCTGCAGCATAAAACGCTGCAGGAAGTGCTGGCGCTGGATGCGGGATCTGAGATAGAAATTTTATACGATATATCTGGCGGCGCTTCGGATGCCAATGCCGCACCGCGCACCGCGATTGGTGACACAGCGTCCGGTACCCTCTGTGGCTGGCAGGAAACTGCGAAGAGAATGAGGCTTGCCGAAAAGCTCCCGGTTCTGGCAGCTGTCAGACCGAATGGAACTGGCATTTACGGAACCTGTGGATACCACGTCGGAAGTGTAGAGCTGATGGTGCGGATTCTGAAGGAAGCAGTCCGGACAGAAGCAGATTGATAAAAATAATAGAATGTACGCTCTGCGAGCATTCTATTGTCATGAATCAGGGGCAGCGCCGGGAAAATCCCCAGGCGCTGCCCCCTTTTGGAAATGGAATTACATCATGCCTTCTTTGAGAATATTATGGTCGCGCAGAAGCTTTTCGATCACTGTACCGGAAATTGCTTTTAACAGAGGCTTCTTGAGCTTATTGAGCGGTCCGGGAAGTTCGATCTCCAGCGGAGACACGCCATCCATCAGCTTTACGGAGCTGTCGAGAAGTTCACGGATATCATAAACGCTGCCCCATACCTCCGGAACACCACGGTCTACGCCAAGCAGTCCGTAAACGGCTTCCATAGCAGTACGAACAGAATATTCTGTCGTGAAGATAGTGTCTCTGGGGGTTTCCGCAAACTGACCCAGGAATGCGAAGTTTACGCAACCATCCGGGATAACATCAGGGCGGTCACCCTTTGCTCTGGGCATGAAGAATGCGGTAATATAAGGCATCATGGTAGGAACGCAGACTGCACTGTGCTCTGCCAGCTCCGGAATTTCGTCTACCGGAACGCCGAGATGATACAGCCACTCTTCGGTGATCTCTTTACCGGTACATTCTTTCATGGGCTTCTTGATATAATCGCCGGGAACGTCGGTGAACAGGCTGTATACCCATACACAAACCTGCTTCTTATCCTGTTCTTTGAACTGACCCTGACGGTTGATGGTCCAGCTTAACAGCCAGCTGGAATCCTGACAGCTTACGATACCGCCGGTAACGACTTTGCCGCTTCTGGGATCTCTCTGGCAGATTTTCTCAATATAAGGAATGATTTTGTCATCCAGAGTGGTAACAGTTGCAGATTCCCAGTTGGTCTTTTTAATATCGGAGCAGAACTTCTCGGGATGACCAAAGGAAGGATCCTGACGGGCGATATTTTTCCACAGATCCCATACGCCGCTGTTGCGAACCTCTGCATCGCCCACAGGAGCGTGATTCTGATCTCCGTAGATCGTTCCCTCTGTGCAGCTGCCGTTTGTTACGAATACCAGATCGTTTTCGGTTAAGGAAATCTTCTGCTCTTTCCCATTTACCTTGCATTCGATGGTCTTTGCAACCTTTTTGCCGTCATGGAAATCAAAGATAACGTTGGTAACCTCGGTATTGAACTGGAACTGTACGCCTGCATCTTCCAGGTATTTCTTCATCGGAAGGATCAGGGATTCATACTGATTGTATTTGGTGAATTTCAGTGCGCTGAAATCCGGGAGTCCGCCGATATGGTGGATGAAACGCTGGAAGTACAGCTTCATTTCCAGTGCGCTGTGCCAGTTCTCGAAAGCAAACATGGTGCGCCAGTATAACCAGAAGGTGGAGTTGAATACCTCGTCATCGAATACGTCTTCGATGGTCTTGTCGTACAGGTCTTCATCTTTTGTCAGGAACAGCTTCATGATTTCCATGCAGCCCTTCTGGCTTAAATTGAACTTGCCGTCCGTGTGTGCGTCTTCACCGCGGTTTACGGTTGCACGGCACAGGGAGTAGTTGGGATCGTGCTTATTTAACCAGTAATACTCGTCCAGTACGGATGCACCGGGCTTTTCCAGGGAAGGAATGCTGTGGAACAGATCCCACAGGCACTCGAAATGATTTTCCATCTCACGTCCACCGCGCATGACATAGCCTCTGGAGGGATCAAAGGTACCGTCACATGCGCCGCCTGCAACGTCCATTGCTTCCAGAATGTGGATGTGGGAGCCGGGCATCTGACCGTCTCTTACAAGGAAGCACGCTGCTGCGAGAGAAGCCAGTCCGCTGCCCACCAGATATGCATTTTTGTTGTCAACGCCTTCCGGTTTTTCGGGACGGGCGAATGCTTCGTAGTTACCGTTGGTGTAGTAAATGCCCTTGCTGTTTTTCTCATATTTGCCCCGCTCTGTATTGCGGTAGCTCGGGTCAGGAGCAGGCATTTTGATGGTTTTTTCTGCGGTCTTTGCGACTGCTTCTTTAATCTCACCGGATAAGGTCTGACCTTCCTCTGCAAGATGGTCTGTATGTTTTTTTGCTGCAAATGCCGCTGCGCCGACGCCTGCTGCGAGGATAGCTGCCTTTGAAAGACCGGAATGTTTCTTTGCCATGATAAAATCCTCCATTTTCGATTTTCAATACAAATTTGTCAGTAAAAGGATGCCCGAATTTTCGGGAAACAATGAGAAATTTTTTCCTCTGTTTGTTTTGTAGCTGTATCATATCGCAGGAAATGGAGTTCCTCAATTCACAGAATCGAAAGAGTGTAGCAAAATTTCCCAGTTTTTGAAATGTGTCTAAGAAATAGGAGAAAACAGACGGACGGGTTGGCTTTCTATCCCGGACCTGGAGCTTCACATAAGATTGACACGGCGATAGATTTCATTAAAATAGAAAGAAAGAGACAAAAAACAGGGGCAGTAGAGTATGGAATATTTGGATATCGTAGATGAAAATGGAGTACCGACCGGGAAAATAGCAGAACGGACAGCTGCGCATAAGCAGGGGACTGCGGCACCGTACCTCCCATGTCTGGATCCTGCGGGAACGGGCAGGAAAAGTCGAGGTACTGCTGCAGAAAAGAAGTCAGAATAAAGATTCCTTTCCGGGCTGTTACGATATTTCCAGCGCCGGACATATCCCTGCAGGGGTAGATTTCATTCCGTCTGCGCTGCGGGAGTTAAAGGAAGAACTGGGCTGCAGTGTTTCGGAAAATGAGTTGATTTATTGCGGACAGCGCAGATTTTCCTATGATGGCGTTTTTCATGGAAAGGAATTTCATGACAGGCAGGTCAGCAACGTTTATGCGCTATGGCTGGATCGAAGGCCGGAGGATTTTGTCCTGCAGAAAGAAGAACTGGAGGAAGTGCGCTGGTTTGAATTTGAAAGCTGTCTGAGACTGGTTGAGAAGAACGAAATTCCGCATTGCATTTATTTGGAAGAGCTGCAGATGCTGCTTCCAGAGGTGCGGAAGCGGAAAGGCTCTGTATTCTGGTCACGCCGCCAGTGACGGAGGAAGAAAAGCAACAGCTTTTGCAGGCTGCGCCGGGACAGAAGTTTTTCTTTACGGAAAAGCCGGAGGTGACAGAAGAACAGCTGCGGCGCGCGGACATTATCCTTGGCAATTTGCAGAGTCCTTTGCAGTTAAAAAAGTGTGAAAACCTCAAATGGATTCAGTTGAATAATGCCGGGACGGAAGGCTATTGTGAACCGGGGCTTCTGCCGGAGGGTGCACAGCTTGCGAATGCGACGGGTGCTTATGGAATGGCGATTTCGGAGCATATGATCGGTTGTCTGTTTGCCTTGCGGAAAAAATTGCTGCTGTATTGGGACAACCAGAAAGCACATTGCTGGCATTCGGAAGGGCATGTAAAAGTAATCGAAAGATCGAATGTGCTGGTGGTCGGCTGCGGTGATATCGGAATGACGTTCGGCAGAAAGATGAATGCACTTGGCTGTCGGGTGAGCGGAATCCGCAGAAGAGTTTCTAAAAAGAGCGACTGCCCGGAATGGATGGAGGGTATGTACGGCATGGACAGTCTGGAAGAACTGCTTCCAAAGGCGGATATCGTGGCGATGAGCCTGCCGGGCAATGCATCGACGTATCATGTGCTGAGCCGGGAGCGGATTGCGTTGTTGTCGGACAATGCGGTTGTTTTAAACGTCGGACGGGGAACGGCGATCGATACGGATGCCCTTGCGGATGCACTGTATACGGGAAAAATCGCGGGGGCCGCGCTGGACGTCACAGATCCGGAGCCGCTTCCGGCAGACCATCGGCTCTGGAATGCGCCGAATCTCTTGATTACGCCGCATGTTTCCGGAGGTTTTTCCCTCCCGGAGACGCTGGAAAAGATCGTCGGACTGTTTGCAGACAATCTGGAACGGTATTTTGCAGGGCAGCTGATTGAAAATCTTGTGAATCTGCAGACGGGGTATCGGGAGTAAAGTGCCTGTAAAGCAACTGTGGATTGCTGGCAGTTATGTACCGCAGGCGTGTAGAGTCCCAGTGAATTGTGTGGGATTTTTTAGCGCAAAGCGCCTGCAAAATGGAGATCAGTATGGAAAAAGCATATAAACTGGAATTTGGGGGACAGCCCGGCGGAGAGCTTTTCATGACTTGCTGCGGGTGCTCCCGGACAGAACCCCTGCACTGCTTCGGACCGGCGATGAAGCCGCATTATCTGATTCATTATGTATTAAACGGCAGGGGGATTTTCAAAATGGAGGGCGAGGAATATCCGCTGGAAGCAGGATGCGGATTTGTGATTGAGCCGGGGCAGATGAGCTTTTATCAGGCGGATGAAAAAGATCCGTGGATGTACATCTGGGTCGGCTTTGCGGGCGAGCGCGCGGAAGAATATGTCAAAAGCATGGGGATATCCCCGCGGCACCCGGTGTTTCATTCGGAGCAGTCGGATGAGCTTTACAGTATCGTCCGGGATATGATGGATCATAATACGGTCGGCGTTGCAAACGAGCTGCGCCGAAACGGTTTGCTGCATATTTTTCTGTCGGTTGTGGCGCAGAGTATGCCGGAGGAAAGGCGGGAGGAAACGGATCGGGCGAACCAGTATGTCCGCCGGGCAGTGGAATTTATTCAGCGTAACTACTGCAACCCGATCCGGGTGACGGACGTGGCGGATTATGTCTGTGTCAACCGCAGTTATCTATATACTCTGTTTCAGAAATCTCTCGGTATGTCCCCGCAACAGTTTTTGGCGGCGTACCGGCTGACAAAGGCTGCGGAAATGCTGATGGTGCCGCATCTGCCGGTGGAAAGCATCGCATTGTCCTGCGGATATCAGGATCCGCTTGTGTTCAGCAAGGCGTTTCGGCAGATGAAGGGGGTTTCCCCGACGATGTATCGGAAGCAGATTCAGCAGGATGAAAACCGCGTCAACCGGGAGCACTTAAAACAGGTAGAGGAGTTTATCTCCAGAGTCGGCGGGCTCGAGCTGGGCGGGGAGCCGTGACGGAAGCGCTGCGCGGGTGTGTCGGGCATGATAAAACGTAGGATGTTGCGGACACGCAGACAGATCGCGCAGCACCGTGACACGCGGCACGGTATACCTCCTTGACTTTACTTCCGAATTCCGGCGAGCACCTCGTTAGGAATAACAAATTCCGGGCAGCCCATGGACATCGGTGCAACATCGCCTTCGTTGAAGCAAACCACAACCTCGTTGTTCTGATTCAAGTAGAAGGAAGTGTTGTCTGTGATGGAGGTAAAATCCCATTCCGGCATATCGGAATCGAGCCAGTAGATTTTATTTTCATCTGCCGCCATCTGTTCTTTCATCTGTTGTTTGATATTGTCGCTGATAGTGGTTAAATAATCGCTGCCCTCCTGGAAGAGATCTGCAAGCTGCAGGCGTTTTCCGGTGGAAAGGTCAATGGTGTAGTAGTAGTTCCATTCCGCACCGCTTCCGGCAGACTGGAAGCAGATCAGTTTCAGGGTGAAATACTGATCGGTGGTCGCCAGAATTTCGGATTTGACGGTCATATTCTGATAGCCTTCTTCGTTTTTCTTGCTTTCTTCGAATTCTGCGATCAGGCGGTCTGTGATGGTCTGAATCTCTGTATTGATTTCCTCTGCTGTTTTCTTCGTCTGTTCGGAAACGGCGGAGGATTTTTGTGTATCCGCGTCAGTGTCCGGTGCGACAGTTACCTCCGGAACCTGAATGTCTGCGCTGTTTCGGTCATCTTCGTAGTGATAGTCCCGGAAGGTAACGACTTTAACAAGCCTGGAGAGCACAGGAACCTGACTCATTGCGTAGGCAACGGAAGCAGAGGTGTTCGGTAAGATGACCAGAGCGGCAGCGGCTGCAGCAGCGGCGATCCCGCAGCGGCGTGTGATGGAGCGTCTGTGGGAGACAGAGCTGTGGGCAGCATTGGAACCCTGCTGGCTGTTCTCCTGCTTTGCCTGAGAGATCTTTAGTTTCATTTGTAAAAGCTGTTCTTCGGACATGTGGATGTCCTGATATTCTTTTTTCAATTCCTGTAACTGTTTTTCACGGTTTTCCATAATAAAAATCCTTTCTGAGAGTGATGGCGGGGCTGAGCCACCGCTTGAATGGTGTTGAACTTGCTGCACGCTGATGGGTCTCAAATGTGGTCGGCAGCTGTGTCGGGCGGTCAGTCCAGCGACAACCGGAGTTTTTGAGACTGCGATATAGTCTGCTTTTGATGGTATTTGTGTTTTCTTCCATGATGGCTGCAATGTCTTCCAGCTTCATATCTTCAAAATATTTCAGCTCTACGATCATGCGGTCGCGGGGCGGCAGCAGCTCCAGCGCATGTTTCAGATCGAGATTCTCGTAAGCGTCTTCGTAGTGTAGCTCGTCGTTTCCTTCTTCCAACGGCTCCGTTTTTTTCTGCTTACAGAAAGAAAAAATCTCGTTGAGCATGATTCGATACAGCCAGGTGGCTGCATAACGGACCTCTTTTTAAGTCAGAGCTGCTTCGGATAGCTTTATATGCGCCGTTCTGGACGATATCTCCTGCGTCTGCTTCGTTGTGGACGTAGCTGTAAGCGAGTCGGTAATATTGATCGTAATTTTGCAAAAGCAGATCTTCTACCGCTTTTTCTTTTGTTTTTCTGGATAATGATATCACGAAGAAATTCGCCTCCTTCTTTTGTTGTTCTGAGGATTAGACGTTGTAGGCGGGAAAAAAGTTTCAGGGAGTTTTAAATTTACTCTACCATACCATTATTTTTAACAAATTTGGTTGAAAAATTTCCGAAAATAGAACCATAGGTTCTTAAGTAGAACTAAGGGCTCGTGGAGCGGAACAGATAGGAAACCTATACTTTACCCATACTATCAGTACGAGACTATAACGATAAGGGAAGGGAAAAGTATATGCTTGGGGAGCAGATTAAACGGTGCAGGGAGAAGCGTGGATTTACACAGGAGCAGCTTGCGGAAAAAATCGGAGTCAGCATAGAGACGATTTCCAGTATTGAACGGGGTATCAAAATGCCAAGACTGCAGAATTTTGTGGCGATCGCAAATCAGCTTGGCGTTTCAGCAGATGAACTTCTGCAGGACGAACTGGATTTCGGCTTTATCGCGGAAGCGAACGCTCTTTCCAAAAAGCTGGAGAAATTGTCGAGGGCAGATCGGAAGCGGATTTTGGAGACCATGAACTTTCTGATTGTACAGGCTGGCGGAAAATCGGAATAAGAGTTTCGTTTTTCAGTGGATAAGAAAAATTGCATCGGACTGGAGAAACGACAGAAGCAGGCAGGAGCTGACGGGTATCTGAATCGGACGGAATAGGATAGGAAGCGTCGACTCCGCTTGGCCCTGAGAAAAGGAGAGGTGATGTGCTTTTATAATTATCAATAATGATAGTGTATTATATGGTAGTAATATGAATTGATAAAAAAAGGGTTCTGTGGTAGTGTGGAACACATATTTTATATGTAAATGGCGAATATCGCGGCGATTCGGATTTGGGCAAGCTGATGCACGATTTTGATTGTACGGATGCGGAAGATATGTATTTTGACCTATTGGCGGAAAAGACGCGGTATCTGAAAGAGAATCCGAGGAGTGAATGTAATGTGCAAGGTTATGGAAGATTTGAGAAATGAGAGCTACGCGGAATTCGATGAGAATTGCCATTAAAATTATTGTTGTGAAGGTTACAGTAAAAGGAGTATGGTGTCAATGCAAAAGAAACCTAAAAGTATTAATGCGCTGATGGCATATATGCGAGATGAAAAAGGATTGAATATTTCTGGAAGTAGTGATAAGAAAAAACTTAGATATATGGGTTATTTCCATGGATATAAGGGGTATCGTTATCATAATAATCCGGCGAATACGTATGCATTCAATTCCTTTGATGAGGTGCAGGCAATCTATGACTTTGATATGGCGATTAAGACAATGTTTTATCCGGAGATAATGTTCTTGGAAACTGCATTTAAGAACTATGTTTTGGAAGTTATTTTGGAAGAGGCTAAAAGTAAAAGATTTGCGGATATATATGCGAAATTGTTAACGGATTACAAAGCTTATCCGATAGGTAGTAATGATTATAAAAAAGCAATCAATAAAAGAATGAATCTTAGAAATAAAGTATATAGTCTTATTTCCCGAGATTATGGTAAGCGGTTTATAGTGAATCATTATTATGACAAGGATCAGCCGCTTCCTATATGGGCAATCTTTGAATTGATTAGCCTTGGTGAATTTGGTACATTTGTAGATTGTCTTGACCAAAATACTAGGAAAAAAGTTTCTAAGAGTGTAGGTATAAAGGTTGCTTATGACCGGGATGGTAAATTGTTACCATTGATCGTATATGCATTAAAGGATTTAAGAAATGCCGTAGCACACAATAATACGATTTTTGATGCTCGATTTAAAACGGGTAAGGTAAGCTTGAGAATTTCTAAGTGTATAAGTGCAGAGACCGGAATTAACAATATTACATTTGAGTCTATTGTTGATTATGTGATTCTTATAAGCTTTATGATGAAACTAATAGAGTGTCCAAAGAAGAAAATTATGGCATTTATTCGTTTGTTCGAAAAGGACTGTGAAGAACTTAGGGGAAAGGTTTCTACATCCATTTTCAACACAGTTGTGTATACAGATACCAGAACGAAGTTGAATTTATTGAAAAAATATTTGTAGAGAGTTCAAAAATATTTGTGGAGAATTCAAAAGTTCTATTGCATAAAAATTTTCATTATGGCATAATATATTATAGAATTGCGGCGGACGTCTGCGGACTATGCCTAAGGGAGTTGGATGCGTCCAGCTTCCTTTTTTACTTTTTAGCAAATTTACATCTTTTTCGTCCATGTTATATTAGTACGTAGGTGGACGGAAAATGATGATTTTCGTGATACGAATCTGCAACATTTCAGCAGATCTATAAGAACGTCGGTGCATCTCAGGATGATGCAGAGAAATTTAATCCCAACTTTGGGCAATAGTTTACGGATTTGACGGGAAATAGTGCGCAATATTGCGCCTGTGCGCAGAAAAGGCGCCCGAAATGGAAATTTGGTAAAATTTACAAATTCTGGTATTATTGACAAATAAATTCTATGCTTTTATAATGAAACTACCCTTTAGCAGAAAGCATTTCAATTTTCTAATCAGCATTTTTTTCAATTATAAAAGGCAGTGGTCTGCCTTTTTCAAAGGCAATTCAAGCTGCTATACCTGTTGCTGTGCGCAACAGGTAGCAGCTGTTTACAGATCCCTACATCAAATGACAACAATTGAATAAAAAATTTATATTCTGTGAGGAAAAGCCATGAAGAAAGAGATCAGTCTGGCGGAAGCTGCGCAGGAGCTGCAATTGTCCAAGACAACCATATCCCGCGCACTTTCCGGAAAAGGAAGGATCGGGAAAGAGACACAGGATCGTATTGCGCGTTTCCTTGAGGAACAAAACGCAGTGGTAAAAACCAGAAGTGGCATGGAGAAGAGCAAAAAATATTGCAATCCTTTTTCCTTCCCATGCAATCGTTCCAGAAACCCCTTTCTTCCAAAACTGTCTGGACGGTGTTTATGCCTATTGCAGTCAGAAAGGGTATGATCTTTTTCTATGTATCGGAAAGAATGACGATCTTTCAAAATTAAAACAACTGTTGGATAGGAAGAAGGTAGACGGTTTTATTCTGACCCACTATCAACTGGGGAACAACCTGATTCAATACCTGCAGATGAAGAAGGTACCGTTTGTCCTTATCGGCTCCATTGACGATGATTCAGTGATCCAGGTGGACAGTGATCATAAAGCGGCAGGAATTGAACTGGCATCCATGTTATTGAGAAACGGGGAGAAGAACATAGCGCTGCTTTCGGCTGACAGCAATAATATGGTCAATCGGTACAGATGTGAAGGATTTCTGGGTGTGATCTGTCAAAAAGGAAGCAGTAATAACCAGGAACTGTTTTTTTCAGAATGTGGATGGGCCTATGGAACTGGACCGGGCTGTTTTAAAAATCGTGGACAATAAGGCGGATTGTGCAGTGTGTACGGATGACGCCCTGTGCAAAAAGCTTGTTCGCAAGCTTCAGGAATATGGATGCCGGATACCAGAGGAGATCAGGGTCGCGTCCATGCACGACAGTATCCATATGGAAATGAACAATCCTCCAATTACGGCCATCCGGGTGGATGGTCATCAATTGGGATCAATAGCAGCAAAGGTTCTGATCGGAATGCTGGAAGGGAAAAAGATGCCGATTAAGAGTTGTGCTAATTACGAAATCCGCCTGAGACAATCGACAAAAAGAAAGAAGGAGAAACTGATATGAAACAAAAAAATAATTTTCTCGGTAAGCTGAAACGATATCGGGTTTTATTGTTAATGCTCCTTCCGGCCGTACTGTATGTAATCCTATTCAACTATATTCCAATGGCCGGGATCATTCTGGCATTTAAGAAATATAACTATGTAGACGGTATCTTTGGGAGTCCATGGAATGGGGTGGATAATTTTAGGTTCTTTTTTAAATCCGGTCAGGCATGGAAAGTGACCAGGAACACATTCTTGTATAATGCGGCCTTTATTATCGTCAATAACATTTTGCAGCTGGCGGTGGCAATTTTTCTGGTGGAAATCAAAAACAAGAGATTTCGGAAAGTTTCTCAGTCCTTTATGTTCTTGCCCTATTTTATTTCATGGGTCGTGGTATCCGTAATTGCCTTCAATATCCTGAGTTACGACTATGGAATCGTGAATAAGGTGATTGTTGCGTTCGGCGGAGAAAAAGTAAACCTGTATAGCATGCCGAAAATATGGCCTCTAATTATTATTGTATTCAATGCCTGGAAAAGTGTGGGCTATGGCTCCATTCTTTACCTGGCTTCCATTATGGGAATTGACACATCCATCTACGAGGCAGCCGAGATTGATGGAGCGGGGAAATTGCAGCGCATTTTTAAAATTACCATTCCGATGGTGCGTCCTACCATGATCATTTTGGTGCTGCTGGCAGTAGGCGGAATTTTCAGAGGAAATTTTGATCTGTTTTACAATTTAATCGGAACCAATGGCACGTTGTATGATGTGACGGATGTGATCGATACGTTTACCTTCCGTGCACTCATCAACAACAATGATATTGGAATGGCTGCAGCATCCGGCTTTTTCCAGTCCGTTTTATGCTTTGTAACCGTTGTTTTCGCAAACCGTTTGGTTTCGAGCTACGATAAGGATTATGCATTATTTTAGAGAGAATGCGATGAAGAAAAAAAAAAGTTTAAAGAAGTCAGGACGAAAAAAGATCAGTGGTGTAAATGTGGTCGGATACTTATTTTGCGGGCTGATAGCGCTTGTTTGCCTGATTCCTTTTATCATGGTGCTGGCAGCATCATTTACTTCGGAAGAAGCGATTTCCCTATATGGATTCAGTCTGTGGCCGAAAGAGTTTTCCTTGGAAGCATATAAGGCGGTTTTCAAGTCGCCGGCGGTAGTCGCGAAAGCCTATCTTGTCACGATCACGCTGACTTTAGCAGGTACGGCGATAGGCTTGTTGCTGCAGACTATGACCGCATATGTCCTTTCCAGACGAGATTTTGAATGGCGAAGCGGTTTCTCTTTCTTCTTTTATTTTACGACTTTGTTCAACGGAGGATTGGTTTCCATATACATCCTGATGACAAGATATCTGGGATTGAAAAATTCCTACCTGGCGCTGTTGCTTCCGTTGCTTTTTAACGTTTATAATCTGCTGATTATGAAAAGTTACATGTTGTCTGTTCCGGAGTCTTTAATCGACGCTGCGAAAATCGACGGCTGCGGGGACTTTATGATGCTTTTCCAGGTGGTTATGCCACTGGTTCGTCCTGCTCTGGCTACGGTAGGTCTTTTCATTGCACTGGCTTATTGGAATGACTGGTATAATGCAATGCTTTATATATCGGACAGCGAAATGTTTCCGCTGCAGTATTTCCTTTATGAACAAATCAACAATATTCAGGCATACCGAAAGATTTTGTCCAGTGCTGCCAGTGGCGCAGTAGCAGCGGCATTCAACTTGCCAACCCAGTCCCTCAAGATGGCACTTACGGTAGTGGCGACCGGACCTATCGTTTTTGCCTATCCGTTTGTACAGAAATATTTCGTTCAGGGAATCACCATCGGTGCTGTAAAAGGATGATGAAATCAAGAAGCGCAACGTTGCGCACGGTTTCCTGCAAAAACTGGTTGATATTGCAGGAAGTTGGAAAAAATATTTGGGTTTTATGCGAATTGATGAAAAAAATGAAATAAGCTACTATTTTCTTATGAAGAAAATGCTGCTTCATAAAGGGGAAAAACATAGGGCATAGAAAAGGAGGTTCTTTATGAAAAAGAGACTGTTGTCTGTATTGCTGTCAGGCGTATTATTGGGTACGCTTTTCCTTGGGGGGTGTGGATCGGAGGCGACACAAACCCAGAATAGCACAGAAGGTGCAGCGAGCACTGCTGTTTCGGAGAGCGAGGGGAAAACCTATCGGGGAAATGACGTTTCAGAACCGGTAACGATTAAGATGTACCTCATTGGGGATCGCACCCCGGATTTCGATCTTGTGTACGATGAAGTAAATAAGAAACTGGAGGAAACCGTAAACGCTACGGTAGAAGTGGAATTTTTATCCTGGGCGGAGCACGATACCAAATATTCTCTTCTGTTTTCTTCCGGAGAAGATTTCGACCTGATTTTTACAGCTACAGGGTGGGCTCATTATAGTGAAACGGCTAATATGGGCGGATTTTATGAGCTTACACCGGAATTCATTTCTACTTACGCTCCGGACATCCAGGCAGTGGCACCGGAAGATGCCTGGGAACAGGCCCAAATCGACGGAAAAATTTATATGGTGCCCTGTTATAAAAATGAGTACGCGAGCGGCGGCAACCTCTTGGTAAGAGGCGACTTGATGGAAAAGTACGGCTATGAAGATATTACCAGCAGGGAAGAGTTGGAGGCATTCCTTGATGATGTATGTACAGGAGAAGCTTCCGTATCTGCATTAGGAACGGGCGGCGGAGAATTTCAGGATCTGTACGAATGGCTGACTCTTGGATATTCCGCTATCAACGGAGATGATAACAAGCTGTTCATGTATCATTATGCGGATCCTTCGGATCTGGAAGTACGCTATATTCTGGACTGGGATGAGTTTTCCGATTATTGTCATAAAATGCAGGAGATGTACGAGAAGGGCTACTGGTCAGCAGACTCGCTGAATTCACAGGATGAAAAGCAGGACAATTTTTTGAATGGAAAGTCAGCTGTAATGACGTGGAACCTGAGCAATCAGCTATCGTATGGACGAATCGCAAATTCGGAACATCCGGACTGGAACAGCAGAATCATTGATTTTGCTCCTGACCTTGCACAGAAAGTCTATCCATATACCAATAACGGTATGGCAATTAACAGGAACAGTCGTAATAAAGAAAGAGCGATGATGGTTCTGAACGAGTTTTATACCAACCCGGAAATTTATGATCTGACCAAGCTGGGTATCGAAGGCGTACATTGGGAAGCAGTTGGCGAGGATCAGTATAAGCTGCTGGATAAGAATTCGGATTATGGTGTAGACGCAAACTGTAACTGGGGATGGACAAACGAAGCGATCAACCGAACAGAATATGTGGAAAATCCTACTCTGCTGGACGAGACCTACACAGGAATCATTGAAGATTATGCGGATAAAATCAAGCATCATACCTTGGATGCGTTTGTATTTGATCCGACGCCTGTGAATACGGAAATTGCCATCATCAGTACGCTGATGGACAAGTATTATAAACCGCTGAATCTCGGCATGGCGAAGGACGTAGATGCCACTCTGGCAGAATTTTCAGAGAAAATGGAAGATGCCGGAGTTCAAAAAGGTAATTGATGAAATGAACCGGCAGATAGAGGAATTTGTTGCACAAAGACAGTAAAGAGAGTTTTTTAAAGGAGAAACGCTTATGAGAGCATATGATCCGGGAAAGATCGGATGTTATGCCGGATGGAGAAGGTACGAAAAGAACCCGATAATCGGTGAACAAATCGGGGAAGTTTCCGATCCAATGGTCCTTCCAATAAAAGATAGATTTCATCTGTACTACAGTCATCGGTTTCTGAAAAAAATCCTGGTGGCGGTAGGAGAAAACGGATTGGATTTCCGACCTTTCGCAGAAGACGGGGTAACGGAGGAAAAAACAGAATCCAAAGCCTATGTGATCGGTGACACATTTTACTCTGACGGAGGAGATTTTGGCTATTCCCTGATAAGGCGTCCAGAGCTGAAATGGGAAGCAGCTGTTTGCCAGCCATTTGTTTTGTTTGCAAAAGGCAAGTACCACCTGTTTTATACAGGAAAACGATATGATCCGGTGACAGATGGATACGACCGGTCCGTGATCGGACATGCGACAGGAAATAATGCAATGAACTGGATGGCCTCCAGACAGCCCGTTTTGGAGCCGGATCTTTTGTGGGAGAGAAATGCGGTCTGCTATCCCTGTGTCATCTGGGATGAAAAGGAAGATCTCTTCAAAATGTGGTATTCTGCAGGAGATATAGAGAAACCGCTGGCAATTGGCTATTCAGTCAGTCGTGACGGTGAACACTGGGAAAAACCCTATTCAGAGCCCGTTCTGAAAAAAGGACAACAGTGTATTGGAAAAAGAGAGAGTGGGCGCGTGCCATGTGCTTCGGGACGGAGAACAGTATGTGATGTTCTACACTGCCTGGCAGGATGCCTTTAAGTCCAGAATCTGTCTGGCCAGGTCTGAAGATGGAATTTGTTGGGAAAGACATCCAAACAATCCAATCATTACAGGAGGTCAGTTTGGTGCATGGGATGTGGAAGCGGTGTGCCGTCCGGCAGCAGTGCATCTGGAGAACAAGTGGATCTGTTATTATACCGGCTGTGCCAGAAAAAATCACAGAATTGGTGCATTGATCCATGAAGGAGACGATCTGGGATTTTGCGGAGGACCAAAATGATAGAACAGGATCTGACAAAAATCGGTTGTCATGGAAATTGGCGTCGATATAAAAATAATCCGATACTGAAGGACGATTGGGGAGAGACTTTTGATGTCACCGTAATCCAGGTAGGGAAAAGCTCAGGATGTATCTGTCTTGGAGAAGTACGAATAGCATTGCATTCGTAGAAGGTGTAGACGGGGTACACTGGAGTGAACCGGTTATTGTTTTGTCTCCGGATTTTACTACAGGATGGGAAGATGATATCAACCGTCAGATCGTACTGGAAAAAGACGGAAAATATCTGATGTGGTATACCGGCATGAAATTCTTAGGTGCAGGAGAGCGAATGAGCAGCGGCAGATCCTGCATCGGATATGCAGAGAGTGAAGACGGAATCCATTTTACCAGAAGAAAAGACCCGGTAATGGAACCGGAAGAAGCCTGGGAAAAAACAAACCTGATGTGTCCTCATGTATTGTGGGATGAAGAACGGAATATTTTTAGAATGTGGTATTCGGCAGGAGGTTTCTGGGAGCCGGATCAGATTGGATATGCAGAGAGTGAAGACGGGATCCATTGGAAGAAACACCCGCAAAACCCTATTTTCAGACCTGAGCCTACACATTTCTGGGAGAAAGAAATTGTTTCTGCCTGCCAAATCTTTCCGATGGATGGATATTACTACATGTTTTATATCGGATTTGAAGACATGTATAAAGCAACGATCAACGTTGCAAGATCGAAGGATGGAATCGAAGGATGGGAACGGTATCCGCATAATCCGATTCTGTCTGGCGGCCCGGAAGGAAGCTGGGATGTAGAAGCTGTTTATAAGCCATGGGTTATGCACATGGATGGTCAGTGGTTGCTGTGGGCAAACGGAAGAAGAGCTGCAGTAGAACAGGTAGGACTGTATATTCACGACGGCGACAACATGTTTGAGGACTGGAATGACTGACAGGAGAAAATTGTGAAGAAAAAGTGGAAAAAGCTTGTTCTGACCGAAGTCAGTCCGTCCGGGTGGTTGAAAGAGCAGATGCAAATGCAGATGAACGGGCTTACCGGTTGTCTGCATGAAAAAATGGGATAGTGTCGGTACCTATTCCGGCTGGTTGGGAGGTACTGGAGAAAGCTGGGAACGTGGTCCCTATTATCTGGATGGGCTACTGCCACTATCCTATTATCTGAAGGATGAGAAACACTTTGAAATTTGCAAAAAGTTTCTGGACTGGACATTAAAGAGTCAGGATAACGAAGGAAATTTCGGACCGGAACAGACCAAGGAAGATTATTGGTCTCGTTTCATAATGTTGAAAGTGATGATTCAATATTATGAAATAATGAAAAAAGGAAGAGATTATTGAATTTATTGAAAACTATCTGAAGTATTTAAAAACAGCCATAAAAGACAGACCTTTAACAGGATGGACCCAGGCACGGACAGGAGACGTGCTATATGTGATCAAATGGTTGTATGAACGCTTCCCGGCGGAATGGATGATGGACCTACAGAGGGAAATCCGCAGACAGGCAATCGACTGGACCTCCCTGTTTGCTGATTTTCCTTATCCCAGACCCACTGCCCATTACTATGACTGGAATGCTTTGAAACGCTTTCAAAATGAGGAAGTGGTGCAGTTGATGCAATATCATCAGACGCATGTAGTAAATGTGTCTATGGGTCTGAAATATGCTGCAATGGAATACTTTTTCGACGGAGATGATGAAAAAAAGAAGCTGGGAATCGAGGCACCGGGAATCGTGGAGAAATACCATGGGATAGCCAGTGGAGCGATAAACGGGGATGAACATTTGAGCGGCGGATCACCGTCTCAAGGAGCAGAGCTGTGCGGCGTTGTGGAACAGATGTTTAGCCTGGAAACGATGATGGAAGTATTCGGGGAACCCGAACTGGCAGACCGGCTGGAAAGAGTTGCATTTAATGCCTACCCGGCATCGATCAGTGAAGATTACATGGCGCATCAGTATTTGCAGCAGGCGAATCAGATTCTCGTTTCCAATGCAAAACGTAGCTGGTTTAATAATGGGGACGATTCTAACCTGTTTGGACTGGAACCTAACTTTGGATGTTGTACGGCAAACATGCATCAGGGATGGCCGAAATTTGTACAACACCTATGGTTTTGGGAAGACGATTGCCTGGTATCTGCAATTCCGGTGCCGAACCATCTTGAGACGAAGTCAGAAGGCAAGCGAATTGTGATTGACGTGGAGACGGACTATCCCTTTGGAGACACCATTTCTTATCTGGTCAGGGAAGCTGAAACGGACGTCAAACTGAAAATCAGAATACCGGGATGGTGTGCGAATCCGGAACTCCTGACAGAAGGGGCAAAGGCACGCAGGGAAGGAAAGAATTTCTGGATTGTGGAACATCTGGTATCGGGAAGTAGAATTACAATTCGGTATCCGATGGATGTGCGCTTTAGTAAGTGGTATCACGATAGCGTTGCAGTGGAAAGAGGAAGTCTGGTTTATGCTTTGAAAATGGAAGAAAACTGGGAAAAGAGCGGGAATGCTGTGGAATTGCTGATTATCATATCAGTAGCACAGAACCATGGAATTATGCCCTCAATCTTCAGGATATTCCAAAGACAGAGATTTACGGGAAGAGAAAGAATCCATTTTCCCATGAAATGCCATCTTCACAGATCCGGATAAAGGCAAAACGAGTAAAAGAATGGGAAATGGTCTGCAATAGCGCTGGTCCGGTTCCGGACAGCCCTGTTTCCTCCACAGAAAAAGAAGAACAGATTACGTTGATCCCCTACGGTGCTACCGCATTGAGGATTTCTCAGTTTCCATATTATTAACATGTTAGACCCATCTGTAAGCAAGCCTTATAGTAGATTCTTTTTGAGGAATGAAAGTGCTGCACTCCGTAAAATACTGGGATGCAGCACTTTTTGTCATAAAAGAAAAATGTGCAGAAAACTTTTTATTGAAAACCATAATATATAGAACAAACTCTGCGATCGGCAGGGGCATACGAGGTAGAGAGAACGTGAGAGTACAATGGAACAGAAATTCTAAACTGTCTTATACACCGCAGTTCTTGACGCTGGACAATACTCCATGGTTTCCCCTGATGGGCGAGATTCATTACAGTAGGGTTTCCAACGGACGATGGGAGGAAGAGCTGTATAAGATGAAAGCCGGGGGAATAGAACTGGTGTCGGCATATACTATCTGGATTCATCATGAAGAAGTGGAGGGAGAATGGGATTTTTCGGGGGATCGTGACCTGCGGAAGTTTCTTCAGACAATAAAGAATTGCGGTCTTCATTGCATTCTGAGAATCGGACCGTGGGCACACGGAGAGGTTCGAAACGGCGGATTTCCGGACTGGCTGATGCAGAAGGAAAAAGAAGGGCAGCTAGTAACAAGAACCAATGATCCGAAATATCTTCGCTATGTCAGGGAATTTTACGGAAAAATTGCAGAGCAGGCCAGAGGACTTCTTTTGTCTGACGACGGTCCGGTTGCGATGATACAGATTGAGAATGAGTATGGTCATGTGGGTGGAAGAACCGGAGAAGAAGGGGAAGCACACATGCGCATGCTGAGGCAGGTTGCCAAAGAGGTCGGACTGAAGGTCCCGATTTACACGGCAACCGGCTGGGGAGGAGCTGTGACAGGCGGAATGCTTCCTGTTATGGGTGGCTACTGTGAGGCTCCCTGGGATCAGCGGCTGACAGAAATCGAGCCCTCGGGGAACTATCTGTTCACGGAAGAAAGAAATGATCACAACATCGGCTCCGACCATGGAATAGGGGGTGGAATTACCTTTGATATGGAACAGGTTCCGTACCTCACTGCGGAGCTGGGAGGTGGGCTGCAGGTGACAAAACACCGGAGACCTGTAGTAAGTGGCAGAGATACCGAGGCAATGACATTTGTCAAGCTGGGAAGCGGCTGCAATCTTCTCGGATATTACATGTATCACGGAGGAACCAATCCAGAGGGAAAGCGGACAACGCTGCAGGAATCCCGGGAGACAGGATATCCGAATGATCTTCCTGTGAAAAACTACGACTTCAATGCACCAATCCGCGAGTATGGACAGCTGTCGGACAGCTATCGGAGAATACGGAGATTATCATTGTTTCTTCATGATTTTGGAAGTGATCTGGCTCAGATGCCCTATATTCCGCAGCCGAGGAACCCCGGAAAGCCGGAAAATTTTTCTGCGCTTCGCACAGCCGTCCGATATAATACGAAAACGGGGACAGGCTTTCTGTTTGTGAATAATTATGTTCGGCACTACCCTATGTCAGAACATCTAGAAACCGCGCTGCAGGCTTTTGGAAAAGACGGAAGAGAGGTGTATGCTGATTTCGGTAAACAGGATATCCGGGATGGAGATTACTTCTTTTATCCCTTCCGGATGCCGCTGGGTGAGCGTGCTGTTCTGGAAAAGGCCAGGGCAATTCCATTGTGCATGCTCCGGAATGAAAAGGGAGAGCCGGATACCTATGTTTTCTATACTAGAAATGGTGTAGATCCGGACTTTTGTGTGAGCGGAGATGCTTCTCCTATTACGATACTCACACTTTCTGAAGAGGAAGCGCTTCATGCACAGAAAATCATCCGGGATGGAAGAGAGCTCTTGTGATTTCGGAGATGGATCTGTATCAGAGGGAGAATGGGACAATTGCAGGTCTTCTTCGGACGAAAAAAACGGCAATGCCGGAAGTCAGAGTCTATCCTTTACCAGAGCATGCGATTTTTAAAATGGAGCAGGTGGATGCGAATACCTTTCGGAGCTGTGAGAGTGTTTCGAATCCGGTTCGCTGCAGATTGACGGGAAGGATGGAAACAGATGACGGAACAGATCTGGTCCTTTCGATTCACGTTGAGGGAATTAGAAAAGAGCTGGAGGAGGCATTGTTGATTCTGAACTATGAGGGAGAGTCTGCCGAGCTCTATCAGGATGGAAGGCTGGTGGCTGACAGCTTTTATACCGGTCAGTCCTGGGAAATCGGGCTAAAGGAGCCTGCTCATCAGCAGGAGGCAGATCTGATCGTTGTAATTCATCCGCTGAAGGAGAGCGCAGGAATTTATCTGGAAAAATGGCCTGTAATGAAGCACCATAGGGCCTGCAGGTTGGTAAATGCGGAGACAGCGGCGATCATTCGGGTTGAGTGAAAATAGTGAAGCAATAGCAATAAAAAGATTGATACCAATGGGGAGCCTGTCACATGATTGTGATAAGCTTCCCATTATTATGTTGTAGTTTGTCATTAACTGGTTTTCTTTCTTCTTCTATAAAGGTGCACATAAGGAACGAGAAGGACATTTGCATGTAAAATAGATCAAACGAGGAGAAAAGGAAATGGAATTTGTAACTTCACAACAGGGAATTGATAGGATTAAAAAATTTGAATCCTGCCGTCTTACTGCTTATCAGGACGCAGCAGGAGTATGGACGATTGGCTATGGACATACGGGCAGTGTATATGCGGGGATGCAGATATCGCAGGAACAGGCAGGGGATTTATTGAAGGCAGATTTAAAAAGATTCGAAGCTGCAGTGAATCGATATGTGACAGGTGCGCTGACGCAGGGCAGGTTTGATGCACTTGTATCGTTTACATTTAATGTAGGCGAAGGGGCTTTGAAGAAAAAGTACATTGCTCAAAAAAATGAATGCAGGAGATATGGATGGAGCTGCCAGAGAATTTGATCGGAACAGTGTGCAGAACAGGTAATCCCTTACTTTATCGGTATCGGAACAGTTATGGCAGAAAGCTACGACAATAAATACCGGATTGGTGTTTACGGTTCCAGAAATATTTGTCAGAAGGTTTGCAGTTTAACAAAGGCAGAGAGCAGCTTTGTGGCGGATATGTCAACCGGATACAGCGGAAATCTTGGCTACAGTATGCCGAACAATTGGGCATTTGAACAGTTTCATGAATATTCTATTCTGGGCTCCGGTTTTTCCTTTGCAGTGGACAAGGATATGGCGTCCGGACGATATAAGGGAATTTCTGCAGATTCCAAGTGTGGTCAGGATAAGTTTGAAGACTGTACGCTGCATAAAATGGAGTTAAAAGCGGACGGGTACTATCATTGTGATTTCTGTAACTATAAGGTTCCGTCACCGTTCCTGGAGGATAAGGAAATTTTAAGCCCGGAAGATTATCTGACCATAACTGGTTTGATGTATGCTTATTCTGTGTTCCTTGCAGATGTAGATACTTATGGAATTTATTTCCACGATCTTTGGGAAAAAATGCATGAGATCAGAAGTAAGGCAGAATATAAGGGAAAATATGCTTATCGCGGTGCAGATCAGAACTGTTTATTTGTTCCGCCTGAGATCGATCCGACCGGGGTAAAAATGACAATGTCGGCATTGCGGGAGCCTGAGCTGGTTACAAGTGAAAATATTGACAGTCTGAGTGGTGTATTTGACGAAGTGATCGGAGCAGTAGCGGATACGATTATGGGGGTTCTTTTCCCGCAGGATCTCGCTACACAGATTGCACTTGCGATTAAAGATTATGTTTATGAGGGAAATGCGTTAACATCCTTTAATTCTGTACTGCAGGCGATTGTAGGAGAAACCGAGGCATCTGCATTTGGTTATATCCTTCAGTTAATCGAGCTGGGTGCCAATATCCAGGATACGGAAAGAGAATCCAAGATCACTATTGGTGATACAGTTATCAAGGTTGACTATTTAGGAAATGGTATCGGCAAAACGCTGTATATTCTTTTTTGATAAAGATCTAAAGTTTAAAACGTGTTATTTTAAGTAAAGAAGCAAGAGGGCGGTCGTATTTAATGCGACAGCCCTCTCCTTTTTAGAATTGTCTGTATTGCGAATAGAATAGCTGCCACACAGATACATATTTTGATGATCACCTCAAGGGTTAGATGTAAAGGAACAGGGGAATGAGGGATCAATATATAAGGAGTGTAGGTACAGGGAAAAAAGTCTCCCATCCAAACTAGTGAAGAAATTCCATAAAAGTTTAGGAGGTTGAGCTACCGAGCAAAAACCAACATAGGCTAAATTGCGCCATAATTCAATCATCCAATGAAATGGAAAAAAGTATATGGCTTTACTGAATGATTTTGCAACGTGGTATAAAAGGTAAAGTTGAAAGAAGTAAAAAAGAGCAGCGGATAATAATCTCAGTTGCAAATTGAAAGGTATGCGTTGTTCGACTGATAAGGGAAGATAGGTACAAAGAAGAGTTGTTATATTTATTAAAGTGATTAGTATGCAGCTTAAAATAATTTTTCTTTTAGGATTCATATTTGTTCTCCAGTTGTTTCCGGTTTTGAATCCGGATTTTGTAATCAATAATAAATAACAGAAATAAGTTATTTTCATGACGACTAACGGATAAAAGGTTTTCAAGCCATTATTGCACATTATTAAATGCAAATCAAGAATTTTCATAATATATTAAAAATCGAAAGTTAGTTTACAAAAATTGGTTTTTCTTCTTTTTTTTTATAAAGGAGGAAAGCCAATGGATCAATTAGGGGAACTGATTTGTCGGGTGAAGAACGGAGACGGAGTAAGTTTTGAAATATTCAACGGCTGGGAGTGAATATGCCGGGATTTTTGGAAAAATATCTGGATGAAATCGGAATAAAATAGAAAAGGAAAAAAGTAATGGTTTGGGTGAGTGTGGGGATCATGTTTTGGATGGCTGTTAAAAAATAGTGGATGAAAAGTCGTCATTCGGAAACGGGTGGCGATTTTTTATACTACAAAAAGTGAGGGAGGCAGGTTGTGATGGGAAAACGTCAGACAGGGCAGTGGAGGGCGGAGAGGTAAAAGGGGAGTGAGGGGCGGTAGGGTATTGGCGGAAGTACGTCAGGCGTTGCCTGACGGGGCAGTGTAGGCAGGAAGGGTGTTGGGAGGGCTTGGGGAGCGGAGAAGTCCGCAGCGCTGCAATCCGGTAAATGCTGCGCATTCACCGGATTGGCGGCATTCGCCGCATCACCGGGAGGAAGCCGGCGTCTGCCGGTGAGCAAGCTCCCCGCATCCGTCGGTTTCCTCCCGGTGTGCTCATTGTTATGCAACAATTTGACTGTTCTTGTTAACAATTGGGGGTGGCAGGACGGAAGGGGTATGGTATGATAATTACAGGAGGGGCGAGAGCCCTGTGTTTGAGATTATTTTTATGGGAGGTCAGTTTGAAGAATAAGCGTGGTCGCTTATTCTTCAAACGGCTGTTTGTGCCGCAGGCGTCACAAAGCAGCCATGATCGCAGAGCAGAACCGGATGTTCTGCTCGCGGTTCCTCCGGCGCGAAGCGCCTGCGGAATGGGAGGTTATGATGAAAGATCAGCTTTTAGCAAAATTTGGGGAACTTTTTGGAGGAACAGACGGTGCGAAGGTTTATTTTGCGCCGGGCAGAGTGAATCTGATCGGAGAACATACCGACTATAACGGCGGTCATGTTTTTCCGTGTGCACTGACGATCGGTACTTATGGCGTGGCACGCAGGCGTGAGGATAAGAAGCTGCGGTTTTATTCGATGAATTTCGAGCAGCTGGGTGTGATCGAGTCGAGCATTGAGGGCTTGAAGCCGGAGAAGGAAGCGGACTGGACGAATTATCCCAAGGGCGTGATGTGGGCATTTGGCGAGAAGGGGATGGAAGTGACAAACGGTATGGATTTGCTGCTGTTTGGCAATATTCCGAACGGCTCCGGGCTGTCTTCTTCCGCATCGGTCGAGGTTTTGACAGGTTATATCCTGCGCGATCAGTATGGTTTCGAGGTTTCCAATCAGGATCTGGCGCTGATCGGTCAGTTTTCCGAGAACAAGTTTAACGGTGTAAACTGCGGCATTATGGATCAGTTCGCGATTGCCATGGGCAAAAAGGATCATGCCATTTTCCTGGATACTGCGACGATGGAATTTGAGTATGCGCCGATTCAGCTGGAGGGTGCGAAGCTTGTGATTTCCTGCAGTAACAAAAAGCGCGGTCTGGGCGATTCTAAATATAATGAAAGAAGAAGTGAGTGCGAAGCGGCTCTGGCAGAGCTGCAGCAGGTGATCGGCATCGAGTCGCTGGGGGATCTGTCGGAGGAGCAGTTTGAAACCTACAAGTCCGCCATCAAGGATCCCGTCAGAGTAAAGCGTGCGCGGCATGCGGTTTATGAGAATCAGCGCACGATCAAGGCAGTTGCAGCGCTGAAAAGCAAACGATATCACAGAGTTTGGCAAGCTGATGAATGCGTCCCACGTTTCCCTGCGGGATGATTATGAAGTAACCGGCATTGAGCTGGATACGCTGGTAGAGGAAGCCTGGAAGGTAGACGGTGTCATCGGTTCCAGAATGACCGGTGCTGGCTTTGGAGGCTGTACGGTCAGCATCGTAAAGGATGAAGCAATCGAGGCCTTTCAGGAGCAGGTTGGAAAGGCTTATCTGGAAAAAATCGGTTACGCGGCAGATTTTTATGTGGTAGAGATCGGTGACGGTCCGGTAGTATTATAAGAAAGGCAGGCAATCAGGGCAATGATTCAGGATAAAATCCGTGAACTGGTGCAGTATGGGCTTTTGACAGGTCTGGTATCTGCAGAGGATGAAATTTATACGACAAACCGGCTGCTGGAGCTGTTCCAGATAGAAGATTATCCCTATGGATTCGGGGAAAAGATAGAACAGACAGAAGAAGAGGCGGTCAAAAAGGCTGCCGGATCTTCTGACGGAAATGATGGATTATGCGGTGGAAAACGGGATCCTGCAGGAGGATGGTATCGTTTATCGGGATCTGTTTGATACAAAGATCATGAGCTGTCTGGTAGGGCGCCCCAGTGAGATCATCCGCCGGTTTCATGAGGAATATGAAAAGTCCCCGGAAGCAGCGACGAATTTCTTTTATAAATTCAGTCAGGACACGGACTATATTCGAAGATACCGTGTTTGCAGGGATGAAAAGTGGGTAACGCCAACGAAATACGGCGATCTGGATATTACGATCAATCTGTCCAAGCCGGAAAAAGACCCCAAAGCGATTGCGGCGGCAAGGCTGGCAAAGCAGGGCGGTTATCCGAAATGTCTGCTTTGTGTGGAAAACGAGGGTTATGCAGGTCGTATCAATCATCCGGCGCGTCAGAATCACCGGATCATTCCGTTGACGATCAACGGCAGCAGATGGGGATTTCAGTATTCTCCCTATGTGTATTATAATGAGCACTGCATCGTGTTTAACGGCCAGCACACGCCGATGAAAATCGAACACGATACCTTTGTGAAGCTGTTTGATTTTGTAAAGCTGTTTCCTCATTACATGCTGGGCTCCAACGCGGATCTGCCCATCGTCGGCGGTTCGATTTTGAGCCATGATCATTTTCAGGGCGGCAGATATGAGTTCCCGATGGCAAAAGCACCGGTCGAAAAAAGCTTTACCGTCAAAGGCTTTGAAGATGTACAGGCAGGAATTGTAAACTGGCCGATGTCCGTAATCCGAATTTCCGGTCCGGATACGGAGCGGCTGATCGCCCTGGCGGATGTGATCCTGGATGCATGGCGCAGCTACAGTGATGAGGCCTCCTTTATCTTTGCAGAGACAGAGGGGGAGAAGCACAACACGATCACGCCTATCGCCAGAAAACGTGGCGATCATTATGAGCTGGATCTGGTTCTGCGTAATAATATCACCACGAAAGAGCACCCCCTTGGTGTGTTCCATCCCCACGCAAACCTGCACCACATCAAAAAAGGAAAACATCGGTTTGATCGAAGTAATGGGACTTGCAGTGCTTCCTGCCCGTCTGAAAAAAGAAATGGCAGAGCTGGAAGAAGCGATCCTTTGCGGGGCTGATCTTCGGCAAAACGAGGTGCTTGCAGCTCACGCGGACTGGGCGGAGGAATTTTTGACCAGACACAGCGAGGTAAATGCCGAAAATATCCATGAAATTGTGCAGCAGGAGATCGGACTGGTGTTCATGCAGGTTCTGGAGGACGCAGGCGTTTATAAATGCACGGAGGACGGAAGAAAAGGATTCGAACGGTTTATTAACCGCTTAAATGCATGACTTTGTGCACAAGTCTGCAAATGTGATATAATGAGCACAAAAGAAAAACAAGCGACGCCGAAGGCGGCATTTGTTTTTCTTGTGCCATTAGAGAACGAGCAGCCTGCGTAGCAGGCGATAAAGCGCGTCAGCGCGGGCTCGTGATATAATGAGCGCAAGAGAGCGGGAACAGGCGAAGCCTGCTCATCGCGAACGGCGAAGCTATTGAGTGAGCTATGCTCACGATATATTGCTGTGCACTATATAGAAAGACCTGCAGCAGGTATAATAAACACAAGCGAAAGGAAAGGGCTGTCGTACTAACGTGCGGCAAGCCCTTTTTTCATGGGAACGGAACGCTTGCAGCGCGTGCATTTTGTTGTGGATGTTGATGCACAGCAAACGGATTTGTGGTATTATGTTTACCGAAATCAAACAGGCATTTGACGAAAGAAGGTTTTATAGATGAAGTTTTTACTGGCGGCACTGAACGCAAAATATATTCATTCGAATCCGGCGCTTTACAGTCTGCGGGCTTATGATCCTCGCCGATCTTTATGAGAGAAAGCCGGAGGCAGTGGCTTTTTCCTGTTATATCTGGAATTGGAAAATGATGCAGGAGGTCATTTCCGAGCTGCATCAGGTGCGTCCTGAGCTGCCCATCTGGCTGGGCGGTCCGGAGGTATCCTATCATGCGGAGGAGGTTCTGGAGCAATTCCCGTTTTTGACCGGCATTATGGTCGGCGAGGGCGAGGTGACGTTTTCAGAGCTTTTGACCTTTTATGAAAAAAAGAGTAGCGGACGGTATTCGGAACAGCAGCAGCTGCAGATTGTGGCATTCTGGCCGGGCGCAATCAAACAGGCCGGACTGGACAGTATTGCAGGCATTGTTTATCGAGATCCGATCACCGGGGAGCTTGTGCGGACAAAGGAGCGTTCCCTGACCAATATCAGTGAGATCCCGTTCTTTTATAAGGATATGAAGGATTTTGCCAATCGGATCGTTTATTATGAATCCAGCCGCGGATGTCCGTTTCGGTGCGGTTACTGTCTGTCCTCGATTGACAAACGGGTACGCCTGAGAGATCTGGCACTGGTGAAGGAGGAGCTGCAGTTTTTCCTTGATCAAAAGGTTCCGCAGGTGAAATTTATTGACAGAACCTTCAACTGTAATCATCAGCACGCAATGGAAATCTGGAGCTATATTCAGGAGCACGATAATGGAATTACGAATTTCCATTTTGAGATCTCGGCAGATCTGCTGAACGGAGAAGAGCTGGCGCTTCTGGCAAAAATGCGCCCCGGTCTGGTTCAGCTGGAAATCGGGGTACAGTCCACGAATCTGCAAACCCTTGAAGCGGTCAGACGGCATACAAATCTGGATAAGCTGCGGCATGCAGTGGTACGGATCCATTCCGAATATAATATTCATGTGCACCTGGATCTGATCGCAGGACTTCCTTATGAAGATATGGGAAGCTTTATCCGGTCCTTTAATGATGTATACAGCATGAGGCCACAGCAGCTGCAGCTCGGATTTCTGAAGGTATTAAAAGGCTCCTATCTGGAAGAAATGGCACAGACCTATGGGATCGTGTACCAGAGCTGTCCGCCCTATGAGGTCTTGTATACAAAATGGCTGAGCTATGGGGATATCATCCGGTTAAAGCGGGTGGAGGAAATGGTGGAGCTGTATTATAACAGCAATCAGTTCACACATTTGATTCCGGTTCTGCAGAGCCGCTTTGAAAATCCCTTTGCAATGTATGACAAACTGGCTGATTTTTATCAAAAAAAAGGATACTTTGTCCATACGCCTGCCAGAGCTTACCGCTACCAGGTGCTTTTGGAGTTTGCACAGCAGGAAGACCCGGATGGGATGGAGTTATACCGGGAGCTGGCGGTGTATGATTTGTATCTGCGGGAAAATGCGAAGAGCCGACCGGCATTTGCATTGGACGAAAAACCGTATCATGATCAGATCGTCGAGTTTTATCAGGAAGAAGAGAAAAACCGCACATATCTGCCGGGGTATGAGGAATATCACGCAAAGCAGCTGCAGCGCATGACCCATCTGGAGGTATTTTCCTGGCCGGTACAGAAAAAGGCGTGGGAGCTGATCAGTATGTTGAAAAGAGGCGAGGTTCCGGAGACGAAAACGGCAATTTTATTCGATTATCAGAACCGGGATCGCCTGACGGACAATGCGAGAACAGCGGTGGTAGAGCTGCCGACCGCTGCGGACGCAAAACCGACAGCCGGACAGGCGACCGCCGCGGACGCAGAAGCAGTCGCCGCGACAGGAAAGGGGGCCGTCGATTGAACGCACACACGAAAGCCATTTTGGATCAGCTCGACGCCCACTACGGGAGAGAATATATCTGCTACCTCAACCATGAAAACGCCTGGCAGCTTTTGATCGCGACGATGCTGAGCGCGCAGTGCACCGACGCACGGGTCAACATTGTCACGAAAGATCTGTTTGTGAAATATCCGTCGGTCGAAGCCTTTGCGGAGGCGGATTTAAAAGAGCTGGAGCAGGATATCCGTCCGACCGGTTTTTATCATAATAAAGCGAAAAATATCATTGCCTGCTGTCAGAGGCTGATGGCACTGCATGGCGGCGAGGTCCCCTCCGGGCTGGAGGAGCTGACGGCGCTGCCGGGAGTCGGACGCAAGACGGCAAATGTTATCCGCGGCAATATTTTTCACGAGCCAAGCGTTGTGGTGGATACCCATGTGAAGCGGATTTCCAAAAAGCTGGGGCTGACAAAAGAGGACGACCCGGAAAAAGTGGAATATGAGCTGATGAAGGTATTACCGAAGAACCATTGGATTTTGTACAATATTCAGATCATCACGCTGGGGCGGACCATCTGCAAGGCGCCGACGCCGAAATGCGGGGAATGTTTTCTGACGGAATGGTGTAAGGATTATCAGAACCGTCAAAAAAAGGAGAGCAGGAAAAAGAAGTGAAAGAATATGTGAGCGTAGATGTGGAAACGACCGGGCTTGCGCCGAAGCAGGATAAAATTATAGAAATCGGGGCAGTGCGCGTCCGGGACGGACAGATTGTCGAAAGCTTTACATCCTTTGTCAATCCGGGGCGCATATTGCCTGCGCATATCACAGAGCTGACCGGGATTTTACAGGAGCAGGTAGATGAGGCAGAGACGATGGAAAGCGTTTTGCCTGCCTTTCTGGAGTTTGCCGGAGATCTGCCCCTTGTGGGACATCGGATTTTGTTCGATTATGGATTTTTGAAGCGCGCGGCGGTGAATATGCGGCTGGATTTTGAACGGAGCGGCGTGGATACCCTGAAGCTTTCCAGACAGTTTTTGTCGGAGCTTCCGAGCAGAAGACTATCCGCCCTGTGCGAACATTTCGAAATTCCGATTCAGGCGCATCGGGCGCTGGAGGACGCGAGGGCAACGCATATTTTATATGAAAAACTGCTGGAGCTTTATGGAACAGACCCGGATCGGGAAAAGGCGTTTGAGCCGGTTCCGCTGATTTGCAAGGTAAAACGCGAATCACCTGCGACAAAAGCTCAGAAGGAACGTTTGAAAAAGCTTTTTTCCATGCATCAGCTGGTGCCGGAGTACGATGTGGAAATGCTGACGAAAAACGAGGCAAGCCGTCAGATCGACCGGATTCTTGCGGCATATGGAAGCTTGCAAAAGTGAGGGAAGTGCTTTATAATGTGTGGAAGCGCAGCCATGGAAGCTGGTGCTTCAATGCTATTTGTCAGACGTTATAAGGCAGTTTGCGAATAAAGGAGCAGAGCATGAATTTCAGAAAGAAAAAGACACAGAAAATTATATCGTCGATCATCATCCTTATTCTGGTGCTGGCGATGATTGTTCCTACATTGCTGTCGTTTTTATAAGCGGCATAGAAAGGAATTTTAAAATGAATCGAATGAAAACCGTACTGATGACGGCAGCCATGCTGGTGTGCGTGTTTGCGTGCACGGCGGTGGCAGGAAAGACTGTATACGCAGCGCCGAACGATACTATCCAGACCGGGATTTCGGCGGATGGCATGGATCTTTCCGGGATGACACAGGAACAGGCGCAGGGGGCGGTTCAGAGCTATGTGAACGAACTCGGACAGGCGCAGGTGCAGCTGCAGGCGCAGGATGGACAGAGTGTATCTGTCAGTCTTTCCAATCTTGGAATTTCCTGGAAGAATCCGGAGATTGTTTCGGAAGCAGTGTCCCTTGGAAAAAAGGGAAATATTGTAGCGCGCTATAAGGCGGAAAAGGATCTGCAGAATAAAGGAAAGAATTACCCCGTTGTTCTGGATTTTGATAAAGAAGCGATTCGTCAGGCTGTGACGGAGCGCTGCAGTAAATTTAATGTGGAAGCGATCGATGCGCACCTGACACGGGTTGACGGATCCTTTCAGATCGAAGATGGACAGACCGGATATGTGGTGGATGAAAATGCGTCCGTAGCCGCGATCTACGATTATCTTACGGGCTCCTGGGTCAGAGGGGAAGACGGAAGCGTTGCCCTCGTAATGGCAGTGGATGAGCCCAAGGGAAAAACAGAAGAGCTTGCGAAGGTAAAAGATGTGCTCGGAACATTTACGACAAGCTATTCGACCTCCGGGGCGTCCCGCAGCAAAAACGTTGCAAATGGCTGCAGCCTGATCAACGGAACAACTTTGTATCCCGGCGATACGTTTTCTACCTATAATACAGTGAAGCCCTTCTCCACCGAAAACGGTTACGAGATGGCGGGTTCTTATTTGAACGGCAAGGTGGTAGACAGCATCGGCGGCGGTATCTGTCAGGTATCCACAACGCTGTACAATGCGGTTCTGCGGGCAGAGCTGGAAGTGACAGAACGTCACAATCATTCTATGATCGTAACCTATGTAGATCCGTCTGCAGATGCGGCGATTGCAGAATCCTCCGGCAAGGATTTTGTATTTGTGAATAATACGGATTATCCGATTTATATCGATGGACATACGGCTGATAAAAAGATTACATTTACGATCTATGGTGTAGAGACGAGAGCAAAAAACCGCGCCGTAGATTATGAGAGTGAAGTGGTTGAGAAAAAGGTTCCGGAAGCGGATCAGATCATAGCGGACGCTTCCCAGCCTATCGGTGTCATCAGCGTCAGCAGCGCACATATTGGTTACAAGGCAAGACTCTGGAAGATTGTAAAGGAAAACGGTGTGGAAGTCAGCCGGGAGCAGGTCAACAGCAGCAACTACAAGATGAGCCCCAGAACGGCAACCGTTGGAATTGCTTCTCCGGATCCGAATGCGACCAGCCAGATGCAGGCGGCCATTGCGACCAGCAGCATTGATACGGTCAAAGCGACCATTTCCAATATCAAAGCGCAGCAGGCAGCAGCGGCGGCATTGACACCGGAGCAGCTGCAGGCGATCGCAGAGGCTCAGGCGCAGGCTGCACAAGCGCAGCAGGACGCAGCGGCGGGAAACTAAGCACCGGATTATAAAGCAGAGCGGATGGCAGAGCCGGGCTGGATATCCGGCTCTGCAATGCTTTGATACGATGGCATTCGGAATGGAGAAAAGCTTATGAAAACAGGGAACGTAACGGGAAACGTTTATAAACGCAGCGTTCATCGAAAAATAGAAACAAACGGCATAGGTGTGAAAGGCGCAGAGTATGGGGAAGGCTGCGCCTTTCTTACGTCTGAAAATGTGGATAAAGCGCCGGAAAAAGCGAAGCAGCTGTGGATTACGGCGCAGAGTCTGTCTGTCTGGTCCGGAGCAGAGGGAGCCAAACTTTGCGTTTATGAGGCAGTAAACCGCGCAGCAGCGGCAGCAGTGGGAAAAGGAGAAGCAAAGGTGCGCATGGTGTCCATGCAGCTGATGCTTCCGGCAGACTGTCAAGAGCAGGAGCTGCAGAAGATGACTGTCGCAGCGCAGGAAGCAGCGCAGAAGCTGCAGGTTACGCTCGCGGATGTGAAAGTGCATGTGTCCGGTGCAGTCATTGCGCCTGTTGCGACAGCAGAGGCGCTTGTAGAAGTGTGGACTGCGCCTGCAGGCGCTGCGCTGTCGGCGCGCGCCGGTCAGCAGATTGTAATGACGAAATGGGCGGGACTGGCAGGAACTGTCCGCCTGGAAAAAACATATCGGGAAGCCCTTTTGAAGCGCTATCCTGCACAGCTTCTGGACGACGTAGCGCAGCTGGAGCAGCACTTTTCGATTTTACCGGAGGCTGCAGTCGCCGGTAAGTCCGGCGTCGGACTTGCCTGTGCAGTATCGGAAGGCGGTGTATTCCATGCACTCTGGACACTGGCAGAGCAGGCCGGGACCGGACTGGAGGTATCTTTAAAGAAGATTCCCATCCGACAGGAAACGGTGGAAATCTGTAATGAGCTGGACATCAATCCCTATGAACTGTCCGGAAACGGCAGTATGCTGTTTGTAACCGATCAGGGCGAGATGCTGGCAGAGCAGCTGCAGCAGCAGAAAATCCCGGCGGCGGTGATCGGATTTTTGTCGGCGGACAACGATCGCGTGATTGTCAACGGAGAGGAACGAAGATTTTTAGAACCGGCGAATACAGACGCGATTTATCGGATGGAGTAGTAGAACAGTTGCCGGATATCCGGCAGGAACGGAAGAAAAAATGAGAGAAGAATTATTAAAAATTATTGAGAAAAACAGCCGGATCGATTTAAAAGAGCTGGCAGTCATCCTCGGCGTAGAGGAAATTGACGTGGTAAACGAAATGGCAGCGATGGAAGCAGAGGGCATTATCTGCGGCTATCATACACTGATTGATTGGGAAAAAACAAGCATCGAAAAGGTTTCCGCGCTGATTGAGGTTCGCGTAACACCCCAGCGCGGTCAGGGCTTTGACAGCATCGCGGAGCGGATTTACAAATACCCGGAGGTGCATGCAGTGTACCTGATTTCCGGCGGCTTCGATCTGCTCGTAACACTGGAGGGTAAATCCCTGAAAGAGGTTTCTGCGTTTGTTTCGGATAAGCTTTCCACGCTGGACAGTATTTTGAGCACAGCGACCCATTTTATCCTGAAAAAGTATAAGGATCACGGAACGATCCTGACCCGCAAATACGAGGATCAGAGGGAGATGATTACGCCATGAGAAATCCCCTTTCTGATACAATCGTTACGATTAAACCGTCCGGAATCCGGAAATTTTTCGATATCGTCAGCGAAATGGAGGATGCGATTTCCCTGGGTGTCGGCGAGCCGGACTTCGATACTCCCTGGCACATCCGCGACGAGGGCATTTATTCTCTGGAAAAGGGACGTACCTTTTACACCTCCAATGCCGGCTTGAAGCAGCTGAGGGAGGAAATTGCGCATTATTTGAGACGCCGCTATCAGGTGTCCTATGATCCGCTGCATGAAATCATGATTACAGTCGGCGGCTCCGAGGCCATCGATATTGCGCTGCGTGCGATGGTAAATCCGGGAGACGAGGTGCTGATTCCACAGCCGTCCTATGTTTCCTATGAGCCGTGCGCCGTGCTTGCAGGTGCGAAGCAGGTTATCATCCGTTGAAAGCGGAAAACGAGTTCCGCCTGACGGCACGGGAGCTTCTGGATGCAATCACGGAAAAGACGAAAATCCTGATTTTGCCCTATCCGAATAACCCGACCGGTGCGATCATGGAACGGAAGATCTGGAAGCGATCGCAAAGATCGTGGAAGAAAAAGATCTGTTTGTGATATCGGATGAAATTTACAGTGAGCTGACCTATAAAGGCAATCCAGTTTCCATCACACAGATTCCGGGGATGCGGGAGCGGACGGTCCTGATCAACGGTTTTTCCAAGGCCTATGCAATGACCGGATGGCGTCTGGGCTATGCCTGCGGACCGGAAGTGATTTTAAAACAGATGCTCAAAATCCATCAGTTTGCGATCATGTGTGCTCCTACGACGAGCCAGTATGCGGCGGTAGAGGCGCTGAAAAACGGCGATGACGATGTAGCGGAAATGCGCGAACAGTACAATCAGCGCAGACGCTATCTGCTGCATGCCTTTGCAGAAATGGGGTTGCCCTGCTTCGAGCCTTACGGCGCGTTTTATGTGTTCCCCTGTATCAAGGAATTCGGCATGACCAGCGATGAGTTTGCGACGCGTTTTCTGCAGGAAGAAAAGGTTGCAGTCGTGCCGGGCACGGCGTTTGGGGACAGTGGCGAGGGCTACATCCGTATTTCCTACGCTTATTCCCTGGAAAATCTGAAAGTTGCGATCGGGCGGCTGTCGCATTTTGTAAAAAACTGAAAGCGGAAAAGGAATGATAAAGATATGTTAAACATCGTATTGCATCAGCCGGAAATCCCGGCGAATACGGGAAATATCGGAAGAACCTGCGTCGCGACCGGGACGGTTCTGCATCTGATTGAGCCGCTGGGCTTTTCTTTGAGTGAAAAACAGTTAAAGCGCGCAGGCATGGATTACTGGAATCTGCTGGATGTGCGCCGCTACATCAATTTTGCGGACTTTCTGGAAAAAAATCCGACGCTTGTAAGCGGCGAGCCGGATGCGCCGAAGCTCTGGATGGCGACGACGAAAGCGCATCAGGTTTACAGTGATGTAAAAATAGGACCGGACGATTATATTATGTTCGGCAAGGAGAGCGCCGGAATCCCGGAGGAAATCCTTGTGGAGTATGAAAAGAGCTGTATCCGCATTCCGATGGGACAGGATATCCGTTCCCTGAACCTGTCCAACTCCGTAGCGATCGTTTTGTATGAAGCGCTGCGCCAGAATCATTTCGCGGGGTTACAGGAAGGTGGAGAACTGCACCGGCTGCACTGGAAAGCGTAAGGCATTCCGCCCTACGCTTCGTTGTCCTGCACGGGCAGGGAGAAGATAAACTCGCTCCCGACGCCCTCGGTGCTGATGACGTTGATATTTTCGTTGTGCGCCTGGATAATTTCTTTTTGTAATGGAAAGTCCCAGCCCGGTTCCCTTTTTTGTCTTTGCCACGGGAAAGGTCGGTCTTGTAGAAACGATCGAAGATCAGCCGCAGGCTGTCCTTCGGGATTCCGATACCACTGTCCTTGACGGAGACAAAAACCTTTCCATGCTTTTCGTTTGTCTCGATGCGAATAGCAGAGTCAGGGTGGGGAAAATTTAATCGCGTTGTCGAGCAGGCTGTATAAGACCTGCTCGATTTTGCTTTTGTCGGCGAGAACGGGCATACGGTCGCCGGTTAAAAGCAGCTCGATGCCGATATGCTTCTGCTGGCAGGTTCCTTCGAAGGAAGCGGCAGTAGAGCGAATGACCGAATTTAAATCGAAAACAGATTTTTCCAGGATCATGCCCTTCATATTCAGGTTGTTTAAGGTCAGCAGGCTGTTGGTCAGCTTTGTCAGGCGTTCCGTCTCGTTTAAGACGATGCCGAGATATTTTTCGTGGAGCTCTGGCGGGATCGTTCCATCCAGCATCGCCTCCAGATACCCTTTGATTGAAGTCAGCGGAGAGCGGAAGTCGTGAGAAACGTTGGCGATGAATTTTTTCTGGTTATCCTCGGCGCGTGCGATCTCACTTGCCATGAGAGACAGGGAGGCAGCCAGATAACCGATCTCATCCTCACTGTCTACCTGAAATTCATAATGCAGATTGCCAGCCGCGTACTGCTCGGTGGCTGCCGTGATTTTGCGCAGCGGCAGATAGACCATTTCTGTAAAGAAAATCAGAATGATCAACGACAGCAGGAAAAAAATCACGAGCATAATATAGGAAATATTCAGCAGGCTTTCGCTGGAAGCCCGAATATTTGCCATGGGGATATGGATGACAACATAGCCCTGCACTTTAAAATTGGAAGTGATGGGCGCAAATACACTGAGCATTTCCTCCTGGAAGCAGCCGAAAAAGTCACCAACCGTATAAAAGGAACCGGCGGTGATGGTCGAGTCAAAATTTTCCACGCGAGACTCATGCTTCACATCCAGCGGTGTTTCCGTTGTCATGATAATACGTCCGGATGGATTAATGATCCAGATTTGGGAGGACAGGTAGGTGCTGAGCGCATCCAGCTGTTTTTTGACCTCCTCGAGGGAAACATTGCTGCTGTATAAGTCGGAAGCGTAGGTATTTGCGATCAGAGTAGCTTCTTTATAAAGGGAGTCCGCCTTTTCCCGTTTCAGATGCTCCAGCGTCATACTGGAAACGAACGTTGCTACGACTAAAAATCCGAAAAATCCGAAGATCAGGTAGCCGAGTACAAATTTCAGATACAGGGTTTTGCGCATGTCATCTTACCTCGAATTTGTAGCCGATTCCCCAGATCGTGGCGATTTTCCAGTTTGCATGATCCTTGATCTTTTCGCGCAGACGCTTGATGTGTACGTCTACCGTGCGGGTGTCGCCAATGTATTCATAGCCCCAGATCTGATCCAGAAGCTGTTCTCTGGAAAAAACGTGGTTGGGCGAAGCTGCCAGAAAATAGAGAAGCTCCAGCTCCTTTGGCGGCATATCGACATTTTTTCCCATATACATAACGGAATAATTGGTTTTATTGATTGCCAGATCGGGATATTCGACACACTCCACAGCAGGCTTTGCCGGAACGGCAGCAGCTGGCTTGTAGCGGCGCAGCACCGCTTTGACTCTTGCGACAAGCTCCTTGGAGTCGAAGGGCTTTTCCATGTAATCATCCGCACCAAGCTCCAGACCGAGCACCTTGTCAAAAATTTCGCCTTTGGCGGACAGCATGATGATGGGAACAGAGGAACTGCTGCGGACCTCGCGGCATACCTGATAGCCGTCTATGCCGGGAAGCATCAGATCCAGCAGGATCAGGTTCGGCGCGAAGGTATCCACAGCGCGGAGGGCGGATTCCCCGTCCTCCACGATCATCGTATCAAAGCATTCCTTGGTCAGATACAGGGAAATCAGTTCTGCGATATTGGCATCGTCATCAACAATCAAAATTTTCTGTTTATTTACCATAATGAACCTCGTTATTCGTTTTTGCAAAGGCGGCAGATGATTGCCGTCCTGCGGATTATTTTTTAAATTCTACAATCGTTACGCCGGCATCGCCTTCGCCGTATTCGCCCTGTCGGAAGGATTTGACATATTTGATGCGCTTTAAATGCTGCTGGATGGCCTTGCGCAGGGCACCGGTTCCCTTGCCATGTACGACGCGGACGTTTTCCAGATGTGCCAGATAAGCGTCGTCCAGATATTTATCGAGGGCGGCGAGGGCTTCGTCTACCGTTTTGCCCAGCAGATTGATCTCAGGGGAAACGGAGAAGGACTTGGACATTCGGAGCTTGCCGGTATTTGTTTTGGACATCGTAGGCGTGGTAATCGTCGCTTCCTCGATGCGGACAAGGTCTTTTATGTTCGTGGAGGTGCGCATGATGCCGCACTGCACGAAGAGGTTGCCCTTTGCATCAGGCAGGCTGCTGACCGTACCCTTGAGCCCCATGGAAACAATGCGCACGGCATCGCCTTTTTTGAGCTGTTCGGGCTTTAATGCCGGAGCTTTGGGCTTGTCCTTTGCAGCGACGGAAAGCTTACTGTTTTTGTCGTCGATGTTGCTGCGCAGCTTTTGACGCGCCTGTTCCAGATCCTTCATGGAAGCGCCGGGACCGGCTTTCTGGAAAATGCGGATCGTTTCGTCTGCGGTGTCCTTTGCTTCACGCAGAATATCCCGCGCTTTTTCATTCGCTTCGCGCAGGATACGGTCCCGCGTCTGGTCGATTTTATCGTTTTTCTCCTGTAGCTTATGCCGGAGGGCTTCGATTTCTTTTTTGTAATCTTCGATTTCGCGGCGTTCTTTTTCAATTGTAACGCGGCTCTTTTCCAGATCGGAAATAACGTCTTCAAAGCTGACGTCTTGTTCGTCGATCTGCTCCTTGGCGGCTTCGATGATTTCATCGGAAAGACCGAGCTTTTTGGAAATTGCAAAGGCGTTACTTTTTCCGGGAATGCCGATCAGCAGCCGGTAGGTAGGGCGCAGCGTTTCCACATCGAATTCACAGCAGGCGTTTTCAACAAATTTCGTAGAAAGGGCGTAGATTTTCAGCTCGCTGTAATGTGTGGTCGCCATTGTGCGGATGCCGCGGTCATGCAGATAGTTCAAAATCGCAATCGCCAGCGCCGCACCCTCAGTCGGATCGGTCCCGGCCCCCAGCTCATCGAACAGGCACAGGGAATCTGCGTCTGCCTTTGCCAGAATGGAGACGATGGAGGTCATGTGGGAGGAAAAGGTACTCAAGCTCTGTTCAATGCTCTGTTCGTCACCGATATCTGCGAAAACCTCTGTAAAAACGGACAGCTGCGAGCGGTCCAGGGCAGGAATGTGCAGACCTGCCTGCCCCATCAGCGTGAACAGTCCGACTGTTTTTAAACATACGGTTTTACCGCCGGTGTTGGGACCGGTGATGACGAGAAGATCGAAATTTTTGCCAAGCTCGACGTCGATCGGAACGACTTTTTTGCGGTCAAGCAACGGATGTCGTCCCTGACGGATACGAACGATATGCTCGTCGTTGAAAAGCGGACGGGAAGCATTCTGATCCATCGCAAGGGAAGCCTTTGCAAAGATGAAATCGAGCTGCGTCATAATCCGCTGGTTTTCTGCGATCTCAAGGGTGTGTGCACCTGCTTCGGCACTCAAATTTGCCAGAATAACGGCAATTTCCTTTTGCTCCTCGATTTCCAGCTCACGCAGCTGGTTGTTTAAGCTGACAACGGCTGCGGGCTCGATGAAAAAGGTGGAGCCGGTGGAGGACTGGTCGTGCACCATGCCGGGCACCTGACCTTTATATTCCGCCTTGACGGGGATACAGTAGCGTCCGTCGCGGGTGGTAATCACGGCATCCTGCAGATAGTTTCTGACGGAACCGTTTACCATGCTGTTTAATTGGTTGTGAATCTTTTCCCCGGTTAATACCATGCTCCGCCGGATTTTTTTGAGGGTAGGACTGGCATCGTCCGCAATTTCGTCCACATCGATGATGCAGCGGCGAATTTCTTTGGAAAGGGGTGCGAGGGGTTCGAGACAGTGAAAATATTCTGTCAGGGAATCCTGCTGTTCTTCGTCCTTGTCGGAGCGCCCGAAGTTTTTGACACGGGCGGTGTTTTCCAAAAAGACCGGCGATGCGCAGCAGCTCTTCAGAGGAGAGGGTGCTGCCGATTTCGAGGGAGCGCAGGCACATGCCGAGGGGCTTATTGCTGCCGAAATTCAGGCTGCCCTTCTGGAAAATCCGGGTCAGGGCATCTGCAGTTTCGGTCTGAGCCTGTTCGATCTGCGCAAGATCGGTCATGGGCACGAGATCCCGGCAAATCTGTCGTCCGGGGTCCGAGGTTGCTTTTTGCTCCAGCATATGAATGACTTTATCATATTCCAATACGCGTGAAACTTTCGCGTTCATAGTAGTTCCTTTCGTTTTTTTTTCAAAACACAGTGCCAAAAGGCACCTATATTCGTTCCATAAAATGCTGCACAGCAGAATCATTACACAGGATTGATGCTGCTGTCTTGTGGTACAGGCGGCTACCACTATCATACCATATAGAGAGAGAAACCGGGGAAAAATTTTGCGCCCGGAAAAAGTCTTTCCGGCACTTGTGTGCAGGCGGGCAGATGAGGTATACTGAAAAGTACCCAAACGGGCAGAAAGGAACCGATACTTATGGAGGATAACAGACCGAATCAGGATCTGACGAATCAGGATATCGAGTTTATCAAAGAAAAGGTAAAAGAACGACCGCTGAACCGCCGAAAGCTGTTCAAAAAAACGTTGCTGACGGCGAGCATGGCAGCGATTTTTGGGCTGATCGCCTGTGTGACCTTCCTTGTGCTGGAACCGGTATTTTCCAATCTGCTGTACCCGGAGGAGGAGCCGCAGCAGGTGGAGCTGAAGGAAGAAAATATCGAGGATGAGATGCGTCCGGAGGATATGATTCTGGAAGAAGAGACGGAAACGGAGACAACGACAGAGCTGCAGACCGTTGTGGAAAAAGTCGCGCTGGAAATCGGGGATTATCAGAAGCTGTACCGGAATATGTATGCGGTGGCGAAGACATTTGCAGATCATTCGATGGTAACAGTGACCGGTGTGGTGTCGGATGTGGACTGGTTTGATAACACTTATGAAAACCAGGGACAGACGGCAGGGCTGATCGTTGCGGATAACGGTAAGGAGCTGCTGATTCTTGTGGACGATGCAGCCATCAGTCAGGCGGAGGAACTGGAGGTTTCCTTTTACAGCGGACGGAGTGTGTCCGCTTCGCTGAAGGGAAAGGATAAGGAAACGGGACTCGCCATTTTGAGTGTGGCGCTGGAGGATATTCCGGAGGATATCCGGAAAAATGTCGGATCGGCGACGATGGGAAGCTCCGGCAGTAGTGTACAGGCTGTGCCGGTGATTGCAATCGGACGTCCGCAGGGTGCGGAAACGATAATTTTCGGAATGGTAACTTCTGTGGATTATTATCAAAATCTTACGGATCATAATGTCCGCCTGTTAAAGACAGATATGACGGGGTTGCAGGGAACCGGAGGCGTTTTAATCAATCTTTCCGGAAAGGTACTCGGCATCGTGCACGCCGGGGAAGCGGAGAGTTCCGATGTGCTCAGCGCATATGGCATTTCCGATCTGCTGACGACGGTTGGCAAGCTGTCGAATGGTCAGAAAATCGCCCATATGGGCATTACCGGGACGGATGTACCGGACGAAATCCATCTGGAAAAACATGTGCCGGTCGGTGCATATGTGACGGGAATCATAATGGATTCTCCCGCGATGAAAGCGGGAATCCAGAGCGGCGACGTAATCGTTGGCATGGAAGGAGAAGAGATCACTTCGTTTGCGGACTACCATGCGGCGCTTCTTTCCTGTGAGCCGGACACGACGGTGACAGTCACTGTGATGCGGCAGGGACAGGAAGAATATCAGGAAATGGAGATTGAGGTGCTTTTGCAGGAGTAAGGCGTAGAGGATAGCGAAAGGCTTTTGATGCAGGGCTGCCGTTTTCGGTTTTGCGTAGCATTTTCAACAGAATAGAGATTTTTGGAAAAGAGGAAAAGAAAATGAAATTTATTAAGGATTATAAAGAAGGCGACAGAGTATTCGATATTTATCTGTGTAAGCATAAACAGTCTGCTGTGACGAAGAATGGGAAGCCGTATGAAACCGTCATCCTGCAGGATAAGACCGGCACGGTAGACGGCAAAATCTGGGATCCTAACAGTGCGGGTATCGATGATTTCGACAGCCTGGATTATATTGAGGTCTATGGCGATGTGACCTGTTTTCAGGGCGCAAACCAGATCAATATCAAACGAATCCGCCTGTGCCGCGAGGGCGAATACGAGCCTGCCAACTATCTTCCGGTCAGCAAAAAGGACATTTCCGTGATGTATCAGGAGCTGCTTTCCTATATCAACAGCATGGAAAATGAATGGCTCAAAAAGCTGATGGAGGCGTTCTTTGTAAAAGACGAGGCGTTTCTTACAAACTTCAAAAAAAATCTTCCGCAGCGAAAAGTGTACATCATGGATTTGTAGGCGGTCTGCTGGAGCACACCCTTGGCGTTGTGAAGCTGTGCGATTATTTTGCAAAATCCTACCCGATGTTAAAAAGGGATCTGCTTTTGGCTGCCGCGATGTGTCATGATATCGGCAAGACAAAAGAAATTTCCCTTTTCCCACAGAACGATTACACGGACGATGGACAGCTGCTTGGTCATATCGTAATCGGAACGGAGATGGTCAGCGACAAAATTCGGATGATCCCGGGCTTTCCGACTGTGCTTGCTTCGGAATTGAAACACTGCATTTTGGCGCACCACGGAGAATATGAATACGGTTCTCCCAAAAGCCTGCGCTCATGGAAGCGATGGCACTGAACCTGGCGGATAATGCAGATGCGAAGCTGGAAACCTTTACGGAGATTCTGGAGGGAACTTCTGAAACCGGATGGCTGGGTTACAACCGGCTCTTTGAATCCAATCTGCGCATGACGCGGATGGACTAAGACGGCTTAGCCGAAGGAATGGACGCAGTGCAGCTGCGCAGGTTTTGCATAGCCGGACGCAGAAAGCACGACCGGCGCGCATTCTACGCAGCTGCAGCGGTAAAAATACAGCGCAGCTGTCGAGCATGGAGGATGACGTGAATATACAGAAAAATCAGATTTTTACAGTGAAAATTACAGATATGGGAACAGACGGAGAGGGCATCGGACATCTGGAGGATTCCGGTGCCCTTTCAGGCAATGGTTATACGCTGTTTGTCAAGGACGCGGTTCTGGGCGATACGGTGCGTGCAAAAGTCGTAAAACCGAAAAAGGGATATGCCTTTGCGCGTCTGGAAGAAGTGCTGGAACCGTCGCCCGACCGCGTGGAGCCGGTCTGTGCGTATGCGAGACAGTGTGGCGGCTGTCAGCTGCAGGCGGTTTCCTATGAAAAGCAGCTCGCCTTTAAGGACCGCAAGGTCAAAAACAACCTGATCCGGATCGGCGGCTTTGCCCCGGATTTTGTAGAGGAAATTATGGAAGCGCCGGTCGGGATGGAGCATCCGTTCCATTATCGCAACAAGGCGCAGTTTCCGGTCGGAATGGACAAAAATGGTCGTTTGATTGCGGGCTTTTATGCCGGACGGACACACACGATTATTGAAAACAGGGACTGTGCGCTCGGCGTTGAGGAAAACAAAATCGTTTTGGATATTGTGCTGGATTTTTGTACGGAAAAGAAAATTCCAGCATACGATGAAACGACAGGAAAGGGATTGCTGCGCCATGTCCTGATCCGTAAAGGCTTTTCAACAGGACAGATTATGGTTTGCCTGATTCTCAACGGCAGTTCGTTTGCGGCAGAGCAGGAGCTTGCGGACAGGCTGTTTGAAAAGGTGCCCGGAATGACCAGCTTTTCGGTCAATTCCAATACAGAGCGGACCAATGTGATTATGGGCAGTAAAACCCGGACGATCCGCGGGAAAGACCGCATTGAGGACACGATCGGCGGGCTTGTTTTCACAATTTCGCCCCAGTCCTTTTATCAGGTCAATCCGGTTCAGACGGAAAATATTTACAGTCAGGCGCTTTCTTATGCAGGACTGACCGGAAATGAGACAGTCTGGGATCTTTACTGTGGAATCGGCACGATTTCCCTGTTCCTGGCGCGCCAGGCGAAGCAGGTCTATGGCGTGGAAATCGTCCCGCAGGCAATCGATGATGCACGCCAGAATGCAGTGCGCAACGGCATCGACAATGCGAAATTTTATGTCGGAAAAGCGGAGGAAGTGCTGCCGCACTTATACGAAACAGAAGGAATTTTTGCGGACGTTATCGTTGTTGATCCTCCGCGCAAGGGCTGTGACGAAGAGTGCCTCAATACCATTTTAAAAATGCGCCCGAAGCGCCTGGTTTACGTCAGCTGCGATTCCGCAACGCTCGCCCGCGACTTAAAATATCTCTGCAGCCAAGGCTATGAGTTAAAATGCGGCAGGGCGTTTGATAATTTCCCGATGGGGGGACATGTGGAGACAGTGATAATGATGACGTATTGTGGTGATAAGGGGAAATAGGGTTGTATAACCACAAGATATTGTGGTTTGAAACTGAAAAATGAGCAAAAAGCGAGGCGGAAATGGACGGTTTTCGACCTCGATTTTTTGAGCTTTTGACAGATGACATCGGAGAAAGGAAGGGAGAAAATAGATGACAATGGAGTAACTTGTGAATTTATAAGCAAATTATTTAGTGGGGGAGATAGAAGGGAAAGTAAAAAGAAGTCAACAAGAGTTAAGTACTGAGCGCATTGGTGTTATTTGGGGGAATAAAGTATTATTGATTTTTTTCATCATAAGAAAGCCGTAGTTTCTCTTTTTATGAGAGCTGCGGCTTTTTTCGTAAAAAACACAGGATAGCAGAAAGGAGTACATCATGTTAAAAGTATGTTTTCAAGCCATAACTACAGGTCAGAAGATATGGTCCAGATTCCCTGCGCCAAGGCAGACGATAAAGGGAAATGTCAGGGCAGCTGGGAATGAATGCAGCGAAAATTGTAGAAGTAGAATCAGACGGCAGCGTATTTGCCCCATATCTGATCGGGAAAGAAGTACCACCAGAAAAAGGATATAAAGAAGTCGATTTTTTGGAGCGGCGCATGGAGTGCCTGACCAGAAAAGAACAGCAGGTCTTTCAGGAGGCACTGGAGATGGAACATCCTGAGACGCTGGAAGAAATGGTAAACCTGTCCTGTAACCTGGATAAATTTGAATTATTGGAAGATGGAAAGGTTATCAGGACGGGAGAAGTGCTGGATACAATGTATGATTCGGAGCCGTTACCGGATGTAGGATATGAAAAGGATTCGGTATTTTGGCTGCGGCTGGATTCTCCATTTTATAAAAGGGACTATGGCAGATGGTATCCCCTGTCCCTTCCTGCGGATGAGGAAAAGCTGGAGAGGGTCGCGGAAGTGCTGGGGGTGTCTGATATAGAAGAAGGAAGGATTTGTTTTTATGGAAGCCGGTATCAGGGGATAGAAGAGGTCCTTCCGTTGTCCTATGGAATCAGGGGGATGAATGCATTTGCGGGGTGTTTAAAACAGGAGAAGTTCCTGTGCTCGAAAGAAGGGATGGAAAAATTGTTTTCTGCTTTGGAAGCAGAACGTCCGGAAAATATGCAGGAAGTGGTGGAAATTGCCATGCGGCTGGAACAGTATGAGTTCCTCCCGGAAAAAATTGTGACAGCGGAGGATTATGGAGAATATCTGCTGGAGGAGGCACAGATTGTTTTGATGAGAAAATCGCGCCATTTATTGACATAGAAGGCTATGGATTCTCCCAAATGGAAAAGAATGGAATCGTACAAACGGAACATGGCTTGATATTCCGGAAAGATAAGCCAATACAGATGCTGCCGAAGGAATTTGAGGGGATACGACTGTTTAGCCCCTTAACGGCGCTCATGTATGGACAGGAAGGGTATGAATCAGATGAGCCTGAGGAAATCACGCCAACGCAGCTGTGCAGGTATGTCAGTGCGATCAAAAAGCAGCTCATAAAAAGAGCAGCTGGATACAGAAGGCGACCGTGGGTTAGCGGAATATATAAGAGAAACCGGATTCTTAGACAGAAAGTATTCCGGATGTTCCCCGATGTGGAAGTGTGGCAGGGGGAGCTGTGGGGAGTATTGGAGATAGAAAGCTATGGGAAGCTTTCAGATACAGAGCTGAATGCGGTAATAGCTGAATGGAGCGGTCAGGCAAGCGACGGATGGGGAGAGGGATTTGAGCAGCGCCCGATCCGGACAGAAGAGGGGGACTTGTATGTCAGTTTTTGGAATTCGGGCAGCGACTATTTCATTACGACAGAAGAAAAGTTAAAGGATGCATCATTGCGGCATTCAGATGTCGGGAGGGAGGGATAGGGATGCGGATGGGATGAAGGAAGCAGGGGAGCTTGGAAGAGGAAAAATCAAAAGATAAGGAGAGAAGAAAACAATGGGATTTGATGCAAAGATGGAAGGATATGATCTGGTCGAGGTAGACGGAAGGGTTTGCCTGTTTTCTTATATGAGGCTGGACCGGAATAGTGTGCCGGAAGGGATTTTTTGCTATGAGGTGGAGGACTCGGAGAGGGAGGACTGCAGTTTTGGAAAAATAAAAGAGCGTGTGGAACACAGGCGGATGGGAAGTATCCTTTGCAGGGAAAAGCTGCCAATTGGGGCGGATGGGGAGTATCATCCGGAAAATCCTGTAAAAATGGCAGGAGAATATATTTCGCTGGGAGAATTTCAGGAGATTTCTGAGACAGAATTAAAGCAGTGGCTCGGGAGAAAATAAAATCCGGGCAGGAGTGGATATTGTATGAAAAGAGGAAAGGACAGGGGGAAAGCTGAACAGTTTTATTTCATGGGTAGGCGGTAAAAAAGCGCTGCGGAAAACCATTTATGGGATGATGCCCGCAAAATATGACCGCTATATTGAGGTTTTTGGTGGTGGCGGCTGGGTATTGTTTGGAAAAGAACCGGACAAGGGTGTGATGGAAGTGTTTAATGACTACAATGCAGACCTGATCAACCTTTACCGGTGTGTAAAAAACAGGACATGGGAGCTTTTGCAGGTGTTGGGGTTTTTGCCGCTGAACAGCCGGGATGAGTTTATGGAGATTAAAAAGCTTTCTGGAAATGGGGGAGTGTGGCAGAAAGCAGGTAGCAGAAGAACTGGAGCTGGCATTTCACAATCTTCCGCCGGCAGAATTTGAGGAGATGCAGGGGCTTTTGCAGGGGAAAGCAGTGGCAGAGGATGTGCGGAGGGCAGCCGCATTTTATAAGATAATCCGCTACAGCTATGGGAGCGGCTGCACGTCCTACAGTTGCCAGCCTTTTGATGTGAGGAAGGTTTTTTCTCTGATCAGGGAGGCGGCGGAACGGCTTGCGGATACCGTGATTGAAAATAAGGATTTTGAGGCGCTGATCCGGCAGTATGACCGGGAAGGCGCTTTTTTTATTGTGACCCGCCCTATTATATGACGGAAGATTATTACGAAGTGAGTTTCCCGGAGCAGGACCATATACGGTTAAAAAACACGCTGGCAGGATGTCAGGGAAAGTGGATGGTCAGCTATAACGACTGCAGCTATATCAGGGATTTGTACGCAGGGTATTATCTGACCGAAGCAACCCGCCTGAATAACATGGCACAGCGCTATGAGAAAGGGAGCGAGTACAGGGAGCTGATCATTACGAACTATGATCCGGAGGAGAAGCGTCGCAGCAGCGGTCAGATGACTCTTTTTGCCCCGGAATTTCTGGGAGGTGGGGGATGACAAATCTGGAAAAACTTTACCGGGCACGGGAACTGATCGAATCGCGCACCGGGGGCAGACAGCAGCTGGCTTTAGGCTGGGATGGTATGCCGGCGGTAAGGATAGAGGATTCCTGCATGGTCGGCGTTTATTTTGCACTGATAAAAAATATGCTGACAGGGATGTATGACAGCCGGGTAAAGGGATACATCCGGACGTGCGGCGGATACAGGCCGGGGGCGAGGATGAAAGACCTGACGGAAGAATGTGCACAGATTGCTTCCCTCGTGCTGGATTTGGAAAAAATGGAAATCAGTGTGACAAAAGAGGAGGCAGAAGCATTTTGCAAAAATCTTGCGGAAATAGAAAACAGGGAGGGGAGTAGTGGAGAAGAGGATATATAAGCTGATGGATGCAAAAGGTAGGGTATTGATTCCAAAGGAGCTGCGTGTGGAAACCGGGATTGGATATGGGGATATCGTGGCGTTGGAGATAGCGGACGGGAAGGTAACACTGCGTAAAGTGACAGTGATCGAACCGGGTGACCAGTCCCCGGAGACGGTAGAAGCATTTGTGAGGGCAGCGTTCCGCACAATGCCGGACCGTTTAAGGCTGAGCCTGATATCAGACCTATCAGGGCTTTTAAATGAGGAAAAAACGGGATGAACAAAAAGGTACAGGCAGGTGCAGGGACCCAACCGGTCCAGAAGAGAAAACGATTAATGAGAAGAAAGGAAAAGATGATGGAAAAAAGAAAAAAGGATGGCTGTGAAACCAGCCGTAATAGACAGAAGAAGGAAACTGGAAAAAGGAATCGTATCGTTTTGCTGGCAGGGGCAGGAATTGTGGCAGCGGCACTTTTGACAGGAGGACTTATGCATGGATGCAGGGAAAAAATCCCGACCATGCAGGAAGTTTTTGAAGCATATCTGGAGGGAGAGGACAATGGGCTGGAGACGCTTTCGGGACTGGGGGAAAGCGAAAAGGAAAAAGTGATCGATACCGCAATCCGGATGCTGGAGGGACTGTTCGGGGATGGAAGCTCCTTTGACCGTGAATCTGCGGTGAAAGCGCTGGAACAGGCGATTCTGGAATTAAATTTAGGGCTTTCCGGAGAGGAAATCCATCAGTTGGCGGAAGCTCTTACGGATTTATATGTGAATGCCTATCAGGAAGTGTACACATCGGAGCAAAAGACGCAGACGACGGTCAAACATCTGGAAAGCAGTGTGACAGCGCAGATGGAAGAAAACCTGTCGTCCGTTTCAGGAGCATCTGACGCAGTTGGACCTTCAGATACAGGATAACCAGAATACGCTGGAGCAGGTTTTTTCTCAAGGGGAGTCTCTTGGGACATCTGTTGAAAATCTGAAGGAAAAAACGGAACTGATCAGGGAACAGGTTTCGGAGTCCATGAAAGAGATTGGGGAAGGGCTTTCACGGGTCGATCAGGCAGTCGGACAGACACAGGAAAAGCTGGAGCAATATCATGCAGCACATGAAGAAACGATACGGGAAAGCTCAAAAGAGCTGCAAAAAGCAGATTTCGGGCGTCAGGGAGCAGCTGGCAGATGCACAGGAAACCCTTTCGGATACATTAAAAGAGATGGCTCAGAAAGGGCAGCTGCATCAGGAGGAGCTGTTAAAGCAGTTTCAGGAATTGGACGATGCGGTCAAAAAGACACAGGAGCAGTTAACGGAAATCGGGGAGAGCGGACAGAAAGCGCTTGCAGAGCTCGGTACAGATTTAAAGGGAGAGATGGCTGACAAGAAGAGTGAGCTGGAAGGGATACTGGAAGAGCTGGAGAAGAATCTGCAGGGAACGGCAAAAGAAAATATGGAATATATAGAAAGCCGTTTCTCTTCGATGGAGCTTTTGACAAAGGCATCATTAGAAGAATTGTCTGAAAACATCAATCTGTCTGCAGCCGGGCTTCAGGAACGGCTGTCGGAAATCCATGTGCAGATTTCTGATACAAAAGAACAGATCGGTGCTGCGCTGAAAACGATGGACCAGAAACAGGAGGAAAACTGTCAGGAGCTGATGCATGCTATCGAGGAAGCCACAAAAAAGATAGACGGTGAACTGGAAGCTGCATATCTGCAGCTGGAGGTACTGATCACACAGCTTTCAGCGGATACAGAAGCCGATCATGCAGAAACGTTAAAGGTGCTTGACGGGATGCGGGCAAGCCTCGGGACATCAATGCAGCAAAACCTGGATCAGCTGAATGCGTCTTTTTCTTCCTTGAATAGTGCTTTGGAAGTTTATTTTGAGAAATTGCAGGAGGCGCAGGGTGCCGGTCAGGATGCTATCGGGGAGCTGGGAATAGATTTGAAGGGGAACCAGCAGATTATTTTAGATAGTATTTCTGCCCATGGTGCGAAGGTACAGGAAGGGCATTCCGGTATCAAAGAAAGCATTACGCAGCATAATGCCAGCATGAATGCAGGGCTGGAAGGGGTCGGCAATGCTGTTGGCGCGTATCAGACCAGTATGCAGGAATTTCTTACGCAGCTTAAAACGGAATTAAACGACCAGTTAAAATCGGTTTTTACATTTGTGAGTAATGGAAAGCAGGGATTGGCATCCGCATTGCTCACAAAAGGGATGGAAGTAAGTCAGGATGCCACATTTTCACAATTTAGGGAAGCTATCCTGCAGATTCCCCAGAAGCTTGTGATCGGCGTGCAGGAGGTACCGGGGGAAATTTCCTATGATTACCATTACCACACAGACGCAGAGGGGACGCATGTGGGGAGGTTGCACATCAGGATGTGGAGGGCGGCTGCTATACAAAGGCAGTTTACCATACCCATCAGAACGCTTGCTATAACTGGACGCATGAGCATAACAGCCATTGCAAATCCCATCCGATCTGGGTGGACTGGGCTGGCGGCGACCCGTATTGGGGAGTTGCTTATGATTGCGGTGACCAGCCGGCAAATAAGCGCGGAAGTTTAAAATGTAAGCTGCCCACATCAGAGGATGGGAAGCCGATTTATTATGAGCTGGGCTGTGGACTCAGTGATGGTCAGATTACCGGAGCGCACATCGTGTATCCGGAAGCCGGAAAAATGGATACAAGCCCGCGTGTGATGGAAGTGCCGGAAATAGGCCTGGAGCTGATCGTAAGACCGCAGGCAGATACAGCGCCTCCGCCGCCGATGCCAAAACCGGAGAATGGGGATGTACCCGAAACGGAAGAGGAAACTGTAGATACAGACAGCCCGACCGAAGCAGAGACAGAAGGGGAGAGTACAGAGGAAAGTACGGAAGAGGCCGGGACGCTTCCGGAAACAGAAGAGGTCATAGAGAAACCTGCAGAAACAGAAGAAATCCAGACGGGCGTTCCATCCGAGGACGGAGGTGTAGAAGAGACTGAGCCTGGACAGGAAGAGACGTCTGGAGAGACACACGGGACAGTAGAGGACATGACGGCAGAGGAAGGTGCAGGAGAAATGTGAGGTATATAAAGATGTATACAGAGAAAGATTGCGAACCATGTGATGGCTCCCAGTGCCTTATAGACAGGGTGGTCGTGTTAAGGCAGGAGGAGAAAAGCGGCCAGATTTTTCTGTGCCTCGGGGGAGAAGGTTCCGGGATTTTAGCAGAAAGGGGGGCGCTTCGGCTGATCTGTTTGGAAAACGGGGAACGACATATCGGGTGGCGTGAAAATATGCTCGGTCTATTGCGGCCGGAACTTCTCGGGGAAAAGGAAAGGCTGCATCTGTCACAGATTTGTCCGGGTGGAAGAAAGCCGGAGGGGAATGGGCGGTACTGGGGGTATTGTTTTTTAGAGGATGGCAGATTGTCGGATGGGGTTGCCTTAAGAAGTATGGAGGAAGCGCACCGATATGTACTGATGCAGAAAAGATACCAGTACCGGATCAAAATCTGTAGTCTGGACGGACAGGTAATACTGGAGGAAAGACAGGGGAAAAGGGTAGAGCCTTCGGGCGACCTGCTTGAATAAAAGGATTTTGGGAGGAACAGATGGCAAAGCAGGTATGGATTGAAAACGGGATCATCGTGTTCTATGGGAACCGTGCCGGATATGTGAGGGAGGGATATGCGGTGGCAGACCCTGTATTCCACACGTCGGAGCTGGAGGGGTTTCTGAAAAAAGCAGGGGCAGATCAGGGATATCGTTTGGGAAGAAAGGACGTTTGAACTGCTGGAAAGCCGAAAAAGATATTAAGGAAGCCCCCGGAGGTGTGAAGCGGGTAAGAGTATGGCAGTTAGACCCGGGAGTGGATATTGAGATGAAATTTATCAGCTATGCGGAGACAAAGAGGCTGTTTGGGGAACCGGACAGGGTAAAGTATCGGATAGTCTATGACGGGATCGCCAAGACGGATGACCTTGAAAGCCTCTATTATGCGTTTCAGGCAGAGCTTCCGGAAGGATACAAGGGGCATGTCCTGTCTGTCAGCGATGTCCTAGAACTGTATGATGGACACGGAAGCACATTTTATTATGTGGATCAGATCGGGTTTGTACAGATACCGTTTGAGGGAGCAGAGCCGGGGATGGAGTCATGTTTAGAAATGTAGCACGAGGAAGGGAGGTCATGAAAAACAGAACAAAAGAAAAAAAGGAGAGCACATTATGCAGGAGGTAGAGGTACGGATTACATCCGTGTGCCCGCCCGGAGGACAGGGTGGGATCAGAGCTTACGCATCTGCAACGATCGGAGGATGCTTTGGAGTGCGGGGAATCAAAATTGTAGAAGGAGGCAGGGACGGTCTGTTCGTGTCAATGCCAAGCCGTAAAACAGTGGATGGTTATTCGGAAGTATGTTTTCCTGTAACTGCAGAATTCAGGGAACAGCTTTATGGAAAGGTTCTGGGGGCATACCGGCAGGTGATGAGGGAGGTACAGACAGCGGCAGTGCAGGGATATGGAAGCCCACTGCCGGGACCGGGAGAAGAAGCAGGGTATGTGCAGATGCAATGAAAAAAATGGAGGAATGGGAAGATGGGAAAATGGAGAAATCAGGTAAGGAAAGCCCACACGGCTGTAGTCATGAAAGTATGGGAGGCAAAGACAAAGCTGGCAGAAACGTCGGGAGAAGGATATGTGGATACCGCAGTAAAAATCCTGATCGCAGTGGTATTGGGGGCGCTGCTTCTTGCCGGGCTGTATGCATTGTTTAATGATACGGTACTGCCCACGCTGACGAACCGGGTCAAGGAGATGTTTGATTATGCAGGCTGAGCCGGCATTTCAGGCTGCAGAGGGTGTTTTGGATGGAAATGCTGGTTTCTACAGCTTTTTTTCTTTGCTTGCAGCCGTTTCGGTCAGGGACATCTGGTATCGGGAGGTTTCAGACCGGCTGCAGGCAGGGATTGTGATGACGGCATGCCTGAGGGTGTTATTTTTGAATGTTTCCCCGTGTTATATTCTGGGAGGATTCATTTTAGTGCCGTATTTGATTGCGGCATTATGCGGAAAAGAAAGGGGAAAAGGGATTGGCGGCGGGGATATTAAGCTGGCAGGGAGCAGTGGAATGGTCCTCGGTCTGCAGGGGGCGGTCAGCGCATCGTTGATCGGCCTGGTATTGTTTTTAGGATATGTCTATTTGCAAAAAAGGGCGGATGGAAAGGAAAAGGGTTTTCCATTGTGCCCTTTTTGTGCTTTGGAGCAGCTGTTATTTATTGTTTACAGACAGGAGGATGGATGAGATGAGAAAAAAGGAATGCTTGTGTTAGGGATCATGGCCGCTGCCACGGCAATAGGGATTTATTTTGGGCGCAGAAGAAAACAGGCGTAACAGGGAGGGGCGGTATCCAGACCGCCCCTCTCTTGTAGAGAAAAAGGAGAATATCAATGCAGTTTTTTAAGAATCGGACAGTTTTGGGGGTAATGTGTATTGCAGCGGCACTGCTGATCTGTTTCGGCATCACGCCGCTTTTTAACAAAAGTCTTGCAAATAAGGCGGAGATCGTGCGGGTCGTAAAAAGCAGATTAAAAGCGGGGAAAAGATTACGGCGGATATGGTAAAGACAGTGGAAGTAGGAAGCTTTAATCTTCCTGAAAATGTAGCGCGAAACCCTTATGCGGTGATCGGGAAGTATGCGGTGGCAGATTTTGTGGAAGGGGACTATATCCTGACTTCCAAGGTGGAAGTGGAACCGGCTGCAGAAAATGCTTATCTGTATCATCTGGATGGAAAAAAACAGGCAATCTCCGTTTCTGTAAAAGCCTTTGCCAATGGCTTGTCCGGAAAGTTAAAGAGCGGGGATATTGTTTCAGTGATCGCGCCGGATTACAAAAAGCAGGGGACGACAGAAATACTGCCGGAATTAAAATACATGGAAGTGATCGCGGTAACGGCATCCAGCGGAAATGATGCGAATACAGAAGCGCAGGAAGAAGGGGAAGAAAAAGAGCTTCCGGGAACCGTAACGCTTTTGGCAGCCCCGGAGCAATCAAAGCTTTTGGCAGAGCTGGAGGCGGAAGGGAAAATCCATTTATCCCTGGTCTATCGTGGAGAACGGGAAAATGCTGAAAAATTTGTGGCTGCTCAGGATTCCATTTTAAAGGGATTGGAAAAAGAAAAGGACGGGAAGGACAACGGACAGACAGAAGATATGGAAGTGCATGTAACCGATAAATTGCCTGAAAATGATGCTGAAGCAGAAGATACAGCAGAGGAAAGCCTGTCTGCAGATGAAATACAGGAAAGCGAAGAAAGTACAGAAGAGCCGCAGGAGGTGCAGGAGCCTTGAATTTTATAAAAAACAGCATTTTCTGCCATCAGCCAGAGGAAGAGGAAGCGTATCGGGAGGAACCGGAAAACCAGATGCTTGCGGTGTGGGGGAGTCCGGGGTGCGGAAAAACGACAGTCGCATCCAAGCTTGCCATGCGGCTGGCAATGCAGAAGCAGGACGTAGCACTGCTTCTGTGCGATATGAATACGCCAATGCTGCCCTGTATCTGTCCTCCGGGGGAGCTGGAAGAAGAGCATTCTTTAGGAAGTATCCTCGCAGCAGCCCATGTGACGGAGAATCTTGTGCGGCATCATTGTATTACCCATAAGAAACTCCGGCATCTGACAATCCTTGGAATGCGGAAAGGGGAGAATGAATACACTTATCCGCAATATGAAAGGGTGCAGGCAGAGGAACTGCTGGAGTGTTTGAGGAAGATCGCACCATGTATCATCATTGACTGCAGCAGCTATATCGCCAACGATATCCTTTCCGCAGTTTCCCTGATGGAGGCTGATTCTGTGTTGAGGCTGACAGGGTGCGACCTGAAATCTGTCAGCTATTTTTCCAGCCAGCTGCCGCTTTTGAAAGAAAGTAAATGGGATGCGGACAAGCAGTATAAGGCTGCGAGTAATGTTCGGCCGAATGAAGCGAGCGCACATATGGAGCAGGTGTTGGGGAATACCGTATTCCAGATTCCATATTCCCGAGAAGTGGAAGAGCAGGTGCTGGAAGGAAACCTGTTTAAAGAGCTGGGAGTAAAGGAGAGCAGAGGCTTTCGGAGGGCGATAGAGGCGGTAACCGGGGAGGTGTTTGGATGTTAGGCGAAAGGCGAAGCCGGGCCGGATGGTGCGCAGACCTATCTGAAGCTTTTAAAAATCCAGATGTAGAGGAAACAGAGGCGGCGACGGAAAGGGAGCAGAAAGAAGAAAAGGGACGTTTACCTGAAAACAGACCCTGCACAGGAAAAAGAACCGGGCAGGATGAAAAGCAGCGACCTGTTTTTTGCCTCAGGAGAGAGCCGGGATTTTTCTTCCGTGCTTCGGGAAGTGCAGGGGTATCTGTCAAAGGAGTACAGCGGTCTTGTAACGGCGGGGGAAGCGATGAGGTCAAAGCACAGATCAGGCGGTTTGCAGGAAAGTATATCCAGGACCACAGGATATGTGTGGCAGGGATGGGGACGGAGGAGCTGATCGATGCTATTTATTCCGAGATGGCGGAATTTGGCTTCCTGACAAAATATGTTTACGGAGAAGGGATCGAGGAGATTGACATCAACGCATGGGACGATGTGGAGGTACAGTTTTCGGGCGGGGAGACGAGAAAGCTGGAGGAACATTTTGAAAGCCCGGAGCATGCGGTCAATGTGGTCCGTCGGATGCTGCATGTATCCGGTATGGTGCTGGATGATGCCAGCCCGAGCGTGCTGGGACATCTGGCTAAAAATATCCGCATTGCTGTGCTAAAAAACCCCGGTGGTGGATGAAGATGTGGGTGTCGCAGCGTCAATCCGTATCGTAAACCCGCAGAATATGAAAAAAGAGGATTTTATAGATGGCGGGACTGCCACGGAGGAAATGCTGGATTTTCTGGCGGAGTGTATCCGATATGGCATTTCCGTGTGTGTGGCGGGGGCAACCAGCTCGGGAAAAACAACACTTCTGGGGTGGCTCTTGACAACCATACCGGACAATAAGCGTATTTACAGCATCGAGAACGGTTCGAGGGAGCTGGCTTTGGTACGCAGAAAAGAGGGACGGGTGGTAAATTCCGTAATCCATACCCTGACCCGTGACAGTGAAAATGAGAGGCAGAGGATTGACCAGACGGCGCTGCTCGATATGGCCCTTCGGTTTAATCCGGATATTATCGTAGTCGGGGAAATGAGGGGACCGGAGGCAAATGCGGCGCAGGAAGCGGCACGGACGGGAGTGGCGGTCGTGACGACGATCCATTCCATGAGCTGTGATGCGACATACCGCCGGATGGTTTCCCTGTGTAAGCGTGCAGTGGAGATGCGGGATGAAACGTTGATGGGTTTTGTGACGGAAGCGTATCCGATCGTTGCGTTCTGTAAGCAGCTGGAAAACAAGGAAAGGCGTTTAATGGAGATCATGGAATGCGAGATACTTCCGGACGGGACACGGAGCTTCCGGCCATTATTTGAGTATCAGATTGAGGAGAACCGGATCGAAAACGGGAAATTTATTGTAAAAGGCAGCCACCGGAGGGTCAATGCCATTTCGGATAGCCTGAGGAGGCGGCTGATGGAGAATGGGATGCCGCAGGAGATGTTGGTGCGGCTTGCTGCACCGTTGAATGGAAGGAAGGGACAGAAAAAATGATCGCAATAGAAACGCTTGCCTGTGCAGGGCTGGTAACAGGGCTTTTTTGCTTCTGAATCTCAATATATCAGAATTTACAGAGGGGCTGTTTGATTCGTTTATCCATCCCAGACAGGGGATCAGGGAAAAAATCAGGGAATCGACAGGGAAACGAAAGAAGGGAATCCTGCGCCGGGAGATTCTGGAAGCACAGGAAGTGCTTGAATTGACCGGGCGGGGGGAACGGTTTTCAATGGTGTGCGCCGTTTCGCTCATACTGTTTTTGATCGGGGCGGTCTTGGCAGGGCTTTTGGGGAGTTTGCTCTTAGCCCCGGTTTTGGCGTCAGGATTTTTGTTTCTCCCGTTCTGGTATGTGAAGCTGACCGCGCACCATTACAAAAGGGATGTATCGGCGGAGCTGGAAACAGCGTTGTCCGTGATAACGACGGCATACCTTAGGACGGAGGACATCGTGACGGCAGTAGAAGAAAATATTTCGTATCTGAACCCGCCGGTATCAGAAGTGTTTGGAGCGTTTCTGATGCAGATGCGGATGGTGGACCCGGATATTGACGCAGCACTGCATACGATGAAAAGACGGATTGATAATGAGGTGTTCGGGGAATGGTGTGATGCTCTCAGCGACTGTCAGAGAGACCGCAGCCTGAAAACGACGCTTGTACCGATCGTGTCAAAATTATCCGATATGCGTAATGTAAACGCAGAGCTGGAATACCTCATCGCAGAGCCGAGAAAGGAGTTTCTGATCATGGTCATCTTTGTGGTTGGGAATATCCCGCTGATGTATCTGTTAAATAAAGAGTGGTACGGAGTGCTGATGCATACTGTCCTGGGGCAGGTCATCCTTGCAGGGACAGCGGCAGCAATTTTTATTTCAGCGGGTTTTGTAGTGAAACTGACCCGTCCGATCGAGTACAGGAGGTAATACCAGTGACAGTTCTTCTTTTTTTTATTTGGTGTATTTCTGGCGATGGGGCTGTTTTTTCTGGCAAGCTCTTTTTTAAGGCTCCCGACGCTCAGGACGGCGCGGGCGATGCTGGGGACGGTCCGGCAGGAAAAAAAGACGGTAAAGACCATAGAAGCCTGTCTGATGTCAGCGGCAGTGTATCTGTCAAAATATATCCATATGGAAGCATACCGGAGAGGGAGGCTGGACCGGATATTAAAGGCAGGGGAATGAACCTTTCCCGGAAGTCTATCAGGCGTATGCCCTTGTAAAGACAGGGGCAGTATTTTGGGTACCATCCCCTGTGTGCTTTTTGTTCCGCTCTTAACCCCGGTAATCGTCATTTTGGCGGTGCTGCTATACTTTCAGGAGATGCAAAAGGCCGACGAACGGTTGAAAGCAAAGCGGGATGAGATTGAAGCGCAGCTTCCGCGGCTGGTCGCAACGATCGAACAGGAATTAAAATCAGGCAGGAATGTGGTCGGGATGCTGGAGCGGTTTCGCATGAATGCGGGAGAGAGCCTTTCAGGTGAGCTGGATATCCTGATAGCGGATATGAGGTCCTCTAACTATGAAGCTGCATTAACACGTTTTGAATCAAGAATCAACTCCCCGATGCTGTCGGATGTGGTAAGGGGCTGATAGGGGTGCTGCGCGGGGATGACAGTGCTGTGTATTTTCAGATGCTGTCCCATGATTTTAAGCAGATCGAACTGCAGAGGTTAAAGGCAGAGGCGCAGAAGATACCGCCTAAGATAAGGGTGTTTTCCTTTGTGATGCTGATGTGTTTTTTGCTCACATATCTTACGATCATCTGTTATGTGGCAATAGAGAATCTGGGCGGGATGTTTTAAAGAAAGAAGGGGAAAGATGGGAAAACGGTGGAAACGGCTGTGGCGGGGCCGGAGCGGGGAAGGATATGTGGATATGGTCGTTCTGGTCCTGTGCGGGATGCTGGTGCTGGCGCTGTGTGTGCAGGTACTCCCGGTGTTTGTAAAAAACAGCAGCTGGATGTGTTTGCTACAGAGCTGGTGCGGGAAGCGGAAATATCAGGTCGGGTGGGGGCAGAAACCGACCGTCGGGAGGAAAGCCTGATTGAAAAAACAGGTCTGGAACCGGATATCTCATGGTCGCAGGAGGGGCGGATACAGCTAAATAAGGATGTGTCCGTAACGCTCACCTATGAAACAAATATCGGTCTGTTTGGAAAATTTGGTTCGTTCCCGGTCACATTGCGGGCAGAGGCGTCAGGGAAATCGGAGGTGTATTGGAAATAAAAGGCGGACGGAAAGAAAAGATAAGAGGACTGGTGTGCAGGACGATAGAATGCCTTAAGGGGAAGGGCGGTTCAGGAGTTCCGATGGCGGCAGCGGTAACGTTGGCGTTATTGGTCATTTTTTTGCGGAATCAGCGAGTATTTCCGGCTCCAGATTATTGCAGTCGGAGTAAGGGATGCATTGGAAGATGCGATCATCTCCGTGGTAAATGATAATTATGCAGGGGTCTATCATGGTGTGCGGGAGGGATATTCCGGAAGTTATCAGTCCTTTGGGGAGGATGCCTGGGAAGAAACGTTGGATACGGGGGATGTGTACGGACAGCTGGACAGAATACTTGGGACACAGCTGGATGGCGGCAGGCGTATCAAATATATGGGGGATGGACAGACAGAAGAATTTGCGCTGGATGGGCTGGAAGTTACGATACGGAATGCACCGTTTGCGCCATCAGACCCGTCGGGGACACAGCGTTTTGAAGCGGAGGGAATAATCCGGATGGAAGCCCCGGTGCGTTTTTTAGGGAAAATGTTATTACCGCTTGAGATGGAGTTGAAAGTTCAGGCAGGATATACGGAGGTTTTTAGGTAGTGATAGACTTTGCGGACCGTTTATAGTATGTTGTGGTCAGGGGAACAATGGATAAATATGGAGGAAGAGAGATGAAACTGACAGAAAAGGCAAAAAGGTATCTTCTGGTTTTAGGAGGCATTTTATTGTGTGCAGGGCTTTTGGTGGCAATCTGGTTCCAGCTAAAGCCGGAAGCTGTGCCGGAGGAACGGTTTGAGGCAGAAACCGGGGAAGTTACAGAGATAACGGTGGATATGGAACAGGAGGAAGAAAAAGGGCAAGGGGCGCAAAACGGGGATGGGATAGTGGAGACAGAACCGGAGAGCCTGCAGGCTGAAACAGAATTGGAAACCGAATCGGGAGAGACGGCACAGGATGGCTTGGAGAATGGGGCGGATGACGGACAGGAGAAGGACACTGTGCAAAGCATCCAGCCGGATGTGAAAAAACCGGAGGTGCCGGAGGAGGCGTTAAAAAACCCGGATCAGCAGCCGGGAGAAAATGCACCGGGGGAAACAACGGGGCAGGAGGAACCTCAGGCGGGCGACACGGATGGTGGACAGATTTTTATACCGGGCTTTGGCTGGGTGGAAAATGAGGGCGGCGGCAGCTCGGGAACTGTCGCGCAGGATATGTATGAAAACGGAAATAAGATAGGCGTGATGGATTAAACATCATGGGGAAAAAGCACCGCATAGAGCGGTGTTTTTTCGTATATGGGAGGAAAGCGGTGAAAGGAAAATGGAGGATTTTATGTGCTGTGTTCCTTTGTTGCTGGCTGTGTGCCATTCCAGTGAAGGCAGTGGGGGATGGAAATGTGGACGGCGGCGGGGGAAGCATGGGGCAGGGGAGCAGCCAGAATGTGTGGTCGCCGGGCAATGACGGGGTGCGTGTGACGGTGGTCCGGGCAGAGGGCAGGGAGCCGGTCACAAGGCCGGTCGACCTGACAAACAAAAACCGAAAATAGATTACTCTTTCGGGAAGGTATGTAAACTTTCTTATTCTGGAGGAACTGCCCTGTCAGTGGATACAGGCACTTATGAATATGTGAACCCTGCGCAGGCACTGCCTAAGATTATCAGTTCTCAAAGCAATGGTGCTGCCAATATCGAAGCGATCAAAAATTATTTTACGGATGAACAGGTCATCAGGAGTATCGCAGGTTTGACCGGGATGGACTTTGAAGTGTTGGTAAGCGGGGGATATAAGCTGCTTTTAGAGCCGGTCGGTTATTACCGTTTTCAGGGGAGCATGATCGCAACGACCGCTACGGAAGCTGCGCTTTATGATGAGAAACTAAGCGGCGGGCTGCGGAAGCGGATGGTATCTTTTACGCATAAAAACCTTCCGCTGTCCATGTTTTTGGAAACAGGGGATTTAGGATATCCGGCGTGGGGAAAGAGCACGGACCAGACGGTATCGGATGAAGAAATAAAAAGCAGCCTTGGGCTTGGGATTGTCCGGTTTCAGGATATCCTGCCGGAAGGACCGGAAGTAGCGAGCTATGACTATGAATACCGGACAAATACAGAAGTCATCACGTCTGTCCGGATCAAGGGGGGACAGAGCGACCCGGAGCATCCGGTAACTGTGACATTTCAGATAGGTGGGCGTGATTACAGGGTAGAAAATGTCTATTATCCGGAAGGGGAGGAACAGCTGGCATGGGTACGATGGACAACGCCAAAAGAGGAGCAGGTCATGGAAATCCCTGTAACGGTAGAGGGAGGCGGAACTGCAGAAAAAGGGATCATTACGGCAAGGATTACAGAGCTTGGGAAAGATCCCCCTCCGGACCCGAATGCGGACGATAGAAACGATAGCTTTCAGGCTGTGCAGATACCTTATCGGAGTGAAGCAACAACGACAGGATGGAGTGTGTGGAAGCCGTGGTGGAAGGCAGAATGGGTCTGGCATGAGACACCGGAGGCAGAGGAAGAGGGATATTGGGTTGACGAAGGCTGGTGGGAGTTTTTGCTGGAACGTCATTCTGCCAGCCTGAGTGCATCTATGGAGCTTTGGGGGATGAAAAATCCCCGACTGCAAATGGGAAAACGATGAAATCAGGATACGGGTTTCATGAAAGGGTCATGACTTCTGTGCAGACAGACCAGCCGGATGCGGTAACCCCTGCGCAGAATGCAGTCACCTATTTCCCGGAATTCGGATATAAAACCTTCTGGAGATTATTAGAGCGCATGGGGGATGGCTATGGCATGACCCATGAATTTTTTGAAAACAGCTACAGCACTTACAGGGGGAGGACCCATTTTACTCCAATCTGGTATCCGGATGGAAGTTATACGCCATATACATGGCTGATGGATTGTTGGACTCCGGCGGGGATGCTTGCCAGGAATCTGACGGATACCTTGCAGATACAGGGGAACCTATGGGAAGACTGGCATATCGCGCCCCAGAATCCGTGGAGATGAAAAAGAAGGGAGATTTTAAATGCAGAAAACAAAAAAGTCGTGTGTTTACTGGGGGCTGTCATGCTGGCGGCAGGGATGATGGCGTTCCCCGTGTGTGCAAAGGAAGCAAATGTGGCGGGCGTGATCGAGGAAACATGGAGCAGTGCGGCAGGGCAGATAAAAACTGTGGTGGACAACGTGGTGTTCCCGGCGATAGATATGATCCTGGCAGTTTTCTTTTTCGGGAAGCTGGGGACAGCATATTTTGATTACCGCAAACACGGGCAGTTTGACTGGGCGCCGCCCGCTATCTTATTTGTGTGTCTTGTGCTGATGCTGACTGCGCCGATGTATGTATGGAAGATACTCGGAATCTGATAAAAAGGGACAGGGGAGCGGCAGATGTTTATATGGGATTTTGTTGCGGACACGGTCCTGGGGCAGATTACGGACTGGGTCTATGGACAGATCGTAGGATTTTTGGGAAGCTTTTTGCTCAGATGGGAAATATGGGGGCAGACCTGTTTGAAATGGAATGGGTACAGGCAATCGTAATGTTTTTTTTCCTGTCTGGCATGGGCTTTGTATGTGACAGGTCTTGTGGTAGCAGGGTTTGAGTGTGGGATAGAGTATCAAAATGGAAGAGGGAGCATACGGGAAACTGGGGTAAATGCGTTGAAGGGCTTTTTTGCGGCAAGCTTGTTTTCGACCGTGCCGGTGGAGCTGTACCGCCTGTGTGTATCGCTGCAGGCAAGTCTGACGCGTGGCCTGAGCGGTTCCGGGGAGACATTTGGGGAGGCGGCGCAGCGGATACTTTCCTCGCTAAAGGATGCCGGGACCTGGCAGGAAGCAGCTGTGTCGGGCGTGTTTGGCGGGATATCTGCAGTAGACAGCCCGATTTTAATGATATTCCTTTTGATCTTGATGGGATATGCGGTCATAAAGGTGTTTTTTGCAAATTTAAAAAGGGGGAGGCATCCTTCTCATCCAGATTTCTGTTGGAAGCCTTTATCTGTTCAGTGTCCCGCGGGGATATACAGATGGATTTATCAGCTGGTGCAAGCAGGTGGTAGGGGCTGTGCCTGACAGCTTTTTTGCAGGCAGTGATCCTGACGGCAGGGCTGATGGCAGTAAAGGACCATGCGCTGTTGGGGATGGGGCTGATGTTATCGGCAGGGGAAGTCCCCCGGATCGCAGGGCAGTTTGGGCTGGATACAACAACGAGGGCTAATGTAACGGGGGCATTTTATGCGGCGCAGGGGGCGATAAACCTGACCCGGTCTGTGGTGCAGGCAATCACGGTAAAATAAAAACGATATCAGGAGGTTTGGAAATGGGATGCTGGGGAATCAAAGCCTTAGAGTCGGATGAAGGGCTGGATATTATAATCGAACTGGAAAAGATACTTCCAAAGGACGGGCATTTGCAGTTGGAGAAGTTGAGTGGGGGAAGCAAATGCTGGGATGCTTATGGGGATGTGTGCGAAGATGGGAAAGTGCATACAAAGCCAATGGTGTTGGCAGAGGTCATTATGGCGTATCTGGATGGGGGAGCAGTATAGATTATATGGAGGTTCCGATAAAAAAGCAAAGAAATGAATTTTGCAAAAATAACGCAGTTTGAAGGAAAGCGGAAAACGGTCATGGTAATCCGAAACTATTTGAAAGATATGCTGAGACGGAGCAGGGAAAGGAGCAAAGAATATCAGTGGAACGGCTGGCTGAAGGAAGAAAACTGGATTGGCTGGCAGGGGCATGTTGAAAATCTGATAAAGCGGCTGGAGGAGCTTTTGGAAAAGGAAGGGGATACTATCCAGTTTTGGAATGCAGGAATGCAGAGGGCTGAGAAAAGCAGATGATGAAATTGGAATAAGGGGGAGCTGGATGTGGACATTGGGGAGTCTGTTCGATGGGATCGGGGGATTTCCGCTGGCAGCTGTCCATAATGGGATAAAGCCAGTTTGGGCAAGCGAGGTAGAGGCATTCCCAATCCGGGTAACAAAAATCCATTTCCCGGAAATAGAACATTTAGGGGATATCACGAGAGTCGACGGGAAAAAAATATCCCTCCTGTGGATATTATCTGCGGCGGCAGCCCCTGTCAGGATTTGTCCGTAGCCGGGAAAAGAAAAGGGCTGTCGGGAGAACGGTCAGGATTATTTATGGAACAGGTGCGGATCGTAAAGGAGATGAGGGATGCAGATGGTACAAGAGGGATATCAGATGACCTTAGACGACCTCGGTATATGGTCTGGGAAAATGTGCCGGGAGCATTCAGCAGTGCGGCGGGGGAGGATTTCAGGGCGGTCCTGCAGGAAATCATCCGGATCGCAGACTGTTCCTGTGATGTGCCTCGACCTGACACCGGGCGCTGGGAATCTGCTGGGGCTGCCATTTTGGGAAAACGATGCAGCGTGGCTTGGCGAGTGCTGGACGCTCAATACTGGGGAGTCCCCCAGCGTCGCCGTCGAATCTTTCTTGTGGCAGATTTTGGAGGACTCACCGCCCCAAAGATATTATTTGAGCCAGAAAGCGTGCCGGGGGATACTGGAAAGGGTAAAAGCAAGGGGGAAGAAGCTCCCGGAGCAGCTTCTTTGGGCGCTGAAGAAACAGGCGGGGATAGAAGGATGACAGGAGAAGAAAACAGGAAGTGTGCCATGAATCCCAGAAGCTATTGTATTACGGGAAATATTATCGGCAGACAGCTGCAGAATGGGGGAAATGGCTTGGGGTGTCTGCCGGATGTGAGCTACAGTCTGACGTGTATGGACCGTCATGCGGTATTTTGTGAGAAGGAAACTTATCAGAAAACAGTCGGGACGCTCACTTATTCAGATTATAAGGGAGCAGGAAACCAGTATATCAATGGGGATAAGTGCGTTGTAGAAAATAAAGAACAGGTGCGCCGCCTGACACCATTGGAGTGCGAACGGCTGCAGGGGTTTCCGGACGGATGGACGGATATTCCGGGGCATCTGACAATGCGAGATACCGTGCCCTTGGAAATAGCGTGGCGATTCCCTGTGTGGACTTTGTCTGCGGCGGATCGCTTGCTTTTTGCAGAAAAACAGAGAATTGGATGAAAACGGAGATTTTGAAGGCGTGTGAGGAGAAAAAAAATATGTATATTTACCCTGATAATTTAAAGTCAAGGGCTACCCTGTGGCTTTGGCAATTAAAAGACACCTTGGGATTACAGGGGTCTGCGCGGTGGCGTCGGTGCTGGCGCTGACACAGGCGGGAATCTTTTTCCCGGCAGTGCTGACGGCAGTTTATGCGTTTCTGACGATCCGTTTTGAGGATGCCAGCATTCTGGATTTTATCAGATATGCATGTGAGTTCTTCTTTATCCGTCAGCAGAGCTTTGAATGGAGGAGGTGTTCAGAGTGAGCGGATATATAGGGAAAAGGGAAAGAAAGCGGAGGCAGGAGACAGATACGCGCCATCTGATCGGTGTACAGGCACTTACGGAATATGGACTTGTGACATACGGTCAGGAGACGCTGGTGTATTTTCTGATAAAACCGGCAAATTTATCCGTGCTGTCAGAAGCGAGCATCGGGAGACGGATATATGCATTGATGACGGTGCTGAAAGGGGTAGCGGAAGTTGAGATGTTATGCTTAAACAGCAGGGAGAGCTTTGAAGAGAATAAACTGTTCTTACGCAGGAGGATGGAGGAGGAACAAAACCCTGTGGTGCGCAGCCTGCTGGAAAAAGACCAGAAGCATCTTGACCGGATACAGGTTCAGGTGGCAACAGCGAGGGAATTTTTAATCATCGTCCGGTTGAAGGAGGAAGAAGAGCGGGAGACTCTGGCTTATCTGTCACGAATTGAAAAATCCCTGAAAGAACAGGGCTTTTCTGTCAGCAGGGCGGGAAGGGAGGACATCAAGCGCCTTCTTGCCGTATATTATGAGCAAAATGTGACAACGGAAAAGTTTGAAGATTTTGACGGAGAGCGTTGGATCATTCAGGAGGATTAAAAGGGCAGGAACTTATATAACAGGAAAAAATCGAATCCCGGATGCCGGAAGGCAGACGGGATTTTTTCAGTCATGGAGGCAGAAAGTTGAAAAAACATCAGAAAGATTTTGAGGAAAACAGGGAAGATTCCCATATCCGGGAATTTCTGGATATGATTGCGCCGTCAGTGATCCGGTTTGAAACAGACCATTTTATATGCGGGAATACTTATCGCTGTGTATGGGCGATCAGGGAATACCCGACTGCGACGGATGAGCAGGCAATCCTGTCCCATCTCGGGGAAAAGGATGGCGTAACGCTCCACATCTATACCCGTCATGTTACGGCGATGGAAGAAAAAAGGATCATCAGCAACGCGGTAAATAAAAACCGGTTGGACCGGAGCAGCACGAACGACCTACAGCAGACTGTGCTGGCAGAAAGTAACCTTCAGGACGTAACGGCGATTGTGGCGCAGATGCACAGAAACAGGGAGCCGCTTTTGCATACGGCGGTCTATCTGGAGCTGTGTGCCCATGACCTGGAGCGTTTTAAGCTTTTACAGACAGAGGTACTGACAGAACTGATACGTGCGAAGTTAAATGTGGACCGTCTGCTTTTGCGGCAGCAACAGGGATTTCGGTGTGTGATGCCGACAGGGAGGAATCTATTCGGGGATCAGTTTGAACGTGTATTGCCCGCCAGCAGTGTGGCAAACCTTTATCCGTTCCATTATTCCGGAAAAACGGACCCGAATGGATTTTATGTCGGGAAGGATAAGTTTGGAAGCAATGTGATCGTGGATTTTAACAGACGCACGGATGATAAGACCAATGCGAACATCCTGATTTTGGGAAACAGCGGACAAGGGAAAAGTTATCTGCTGAAGCTCATCTTAACAAATTTACGGGAGGCGGGCATGCGGATATGCGCCCTTGACCCTGAAATGGAATATGAAGAGCTTACGAAAAATCTGGGGGATGTTTTATCGACCTGATGGGCGGCGAGTTTTTGATCAATCCGCTGGAGCCTAAAATGTGGGATGACAGCAGCGGGCTAGAGGATGCGGATGCACCGCAGACGTTCCGCATCCGGTCGCGCCTGTCACAGCATATCAGCTTCCTGAAGGATTTTTTTAGGAGCTATAAGGATTTTACGGACAGGGAGCTCGATGTGATAGAGATCATGGTACAGAAGCTTTATGCCAAGTGGGGAATCAGTGACAGAAGCCATTTTGACCGCATGAACTCTTATGATTATCCTGTTTTATCAGACCTGTATGGTTTTATGGAAGAGGAATATAAAAGGTTTGATGAAAATGGTAAACAGATTTATACGGCAGCAATGCTGCAGGGAATCCTGTTGGGGCTGCATTCCATGTGCATAGGGGCAGAAAGTAAGTTTTTTAACGGGCATACCAATATCACAGACTCCGGGTTTATTACCTTTGGGGTAAAGGGACTTTTGCAGGCAAGCAGGAGCTTAAAGGATGCGCTGCTTTTTAATGTGCTTTCCTTTATGAGCAATGAACTGCTGACACAGGGAAATGCGGCGGCAAGTCTGGATGAATTTTATCTGTTTCTGTCGAACCTGACCGCCGTGGAATATGTGCGTAATTTTTCAAAGAGGGTAAGGAAAAAGGATTCTGCCGTGATCATTGCGAGCCAGAATCTGGAAGATTTTAATTTGGACGGCATACGGGAATATACAAAGCCGTTGTTTTCAATCCCGACCCATCAGTTTTTGTTCAATGCCGGGAGCATCGATGCAAAATTCTATACGGATACCCTGCAGCTGGAGGAGTGTGAATATCAGCTGATCCGGTATCCCCAGAGGGGCGTATGCCTTTATAAATGCGGGAATGAACGGTATAACCTGATGGTGCATGCGCCGGAGCACAAGGCAAAGCTGTTTGGTGATGCCGGCGGGAGATAAAGGGGGAAAATGGATCTTAGGGAGCAGCGGTTTGGGATTGAAATTGAAATGACCGGGATCACAAGGGCGGGGGCTGCGAAGGTAGCTGCCGCATATTTTGGGACAAGGTCGGAATATGTTGGCACTTATTACCAGGCGTATGCAGCTGTGGATCAGGAAGGACGCCAGTGGAAATTTATGAGCGACGGCAGCATCAGGGCAGAGCGGAAAATTGACGGGGAGAGAAGGTCTGCGGGCGCAGTATATAAAACAGAAATGGTCAGCCCGATCTGCAGGTACGAAGATATTGAGAAAATCCAGGAGCTGATCCGGGCGCTAAAAAAGAAAGGAGCGATCGTAAATGAGAGCTGCGGCATCCATGTGCATATCGACGCATCGCCCTTTGATGCGGGGAAGCTGCGGAACCTTACGAATATCATGGCGGCAAAGGAGGACCTGATCTATAAGGCGCTGGGGGTGTCTGTGGAAAGACAGCACCGGTGGTGCAGACCTGTGGAAGAGCGCTTTCTGGAAGAATTAAACAGGCGGCGTCCGACCAGTATGGCGGCGGTAGAGGAAATCTGGTACAACGGCAGGAGCAGGAGGGGACAGCATTATGACCAGAGCCGTTACCATTGCTTAAACCTCCATTCGGTTTTCCAGAAAGGGACCGTTGAATTCCGGCTGTTTAACGGGACGCTCCATGCGGGGAAGATCAAGGCGTATATCCAGTTTTGCCTTGCAGTTACGGCACAGGCGTTAAACCAGACCTGTGCGAGCAGGATCCGGACGGAAACAACAAATGAGAAGTATACTTTCCGGACATGGCTTCTGCGGCTGGGGCTGAATGGAAAGGAATTTGAAACGGCGCGGTATCATTTGCTGAAGGATCTGCCGGGGTGTATCGCGTGGCGGGACCCGGCTCAGGCGATCGCACAGCAGGAGCGGCTGCGGCGAAAACGGGCAGAAAGCTGCAGGCTGCAGGAGCAGGCGGCTGATGAGGAAACGGAAACAGGGACGATGACGATAAGAGGATGAGGAGAGAAGAAAAATGGGCAGAAGGACAAGATTGTATATGGCATACGGGAGCAACATGAATCTGGAGCAGATGGCAGACCGGTGCCGGACCGCAGAAGTAGTAGGGAAGGGGATATTGAAAAATTATGAGCTGCTGTTCAGGGGCGCAAGGCACGGGGCGGTTGCGACGGTAGAGCCGCGGGAAGGAAGCAGTGTTCCAGTGGTGCTTTGGGAGATCGGTGCCTGGGATGAGGTGGCGTTAGACTGTTATGAAGGGTATCCGAGATTGTATGGGAAGCAGATGATGGAGGTGGAAGTGGACGGAAAAATGCCAGCGGGTCATGGCATATGTCATGACTCCCGGACGGGAATTTGGGATTCCATCGGAACATTACGCAGAAATCATCCGGGAGGGATACCGGTCGGCAGGCTTTGATGCAGAGATTTTGGAGGATGCCATTCAGAGGGCGTATGGACTGGCGGAAAAAAAGCCTGCAGGAAAACCAGCAGGACACAGGCGGTGTCAGGATGGGATATTAACAGATATCAGTATGGAAGGGGAGGGCTTGTGCCGGTATCAGGGGCAGTGTTTGCCGTAAAAGCAGCGCTTACAGCAATGACAGATGAACGCGTCAGGACGGCTGTTTTGTCCGTGACAGCAGCCATATGTATCCCGTTTTTTCTTATCATTTCAGTAATGGTATGTTTCTTATCAGGTACTGCTGATCATAACAGGCAGGCTGTGTTTTTGTCTTTTATGGCAGTGGGGTATCCTTAAAAATGCCGGAGGAGTATAGGAGTTATGTCAGGGATATGCAGGAAAGCTTTCAAGACCTGGACAGGGAGATTGGGAAAATAAAGGAAGATGTCAGGGGAAGGGACGCTGGATGCAGATATGGTAAAAGCATATTGCTATGCGCTGTTTTTCGGGACAGAGCAGGGACATATGAGGAATGCCGATTACAGGAAATTTGCGGAATGTTTTGTTTCTTTTGAAGAAATAGAGGATGAGGAAGGAAATATCGTTACGGTAAGGGTTCCTGTTTCTGACCAGAACCAGATATGCCAAAGCCTGTCGCAGCTGCTTGGAAAAGAGATACGTGTGGAGGAGAAAACCAATGCCCGTAGGATTTACAGCCTTGTAATAGGTAATTGCGAAACTCGCGATGCTCGTTTGCAATTTTGTATCTAAACAGGGAAAAAATTCGTGCAGGGCACGAATTCTAAAATGAGAAATGGATAACTATCAGTTTTAGGCATACTTTTAATAAACCATAAGGTATATGAAGTTGGTAAGACCTAAGCTATGAGTGGTTTTAGACTTCGTATGTACTCATGATGTTTGATCCTGTCTGCAAGAACAACGGTAATAAGTTGTGTGATACCAGCAAGGATTAAGTCTGTATGCAATGTTTTTTCATTCTGAGTACGGCGTCCTGCGAGACAGAGATTCTCTTTTATGTGATTGATATCTCTTTCAACAGCAGTTCTGATCTTGTAAGTGCTATCCCATTCTTCGGTTCCACGAATGGTGCCTGGATAAGCACGAAGATCTTTTCAGGATAAACATAAACCATACGTCCGCATTCAGAAGTAGTACAGGGATTATCGCAGATACAATGTCTATGATATTTTCCGGTTGATGCATCCTTAACATACTTTATTTTAGGACAGCTAAACTTATATCTTTTTAAACCATTTTTTCTTGTAGACGTACCTTCTGGTTTCATTGAAAGTGAAGGATCATTAGGACAACAAGGTATACCGTTTTCATTGATCGTACAATCCGGATTTTTAATCCGGATCTGGAATTAAGAGGAATGTATGCTTTTGTGAAGTGTTTATTTTCGCCAAAGGTATTGCCTGTAAGCAGTTCACCATAAAGCTGGCACGAATCAAATGCTGCATCACCAAGAAAGGTTCTGGGATTAATAAGTGGATGCTTTGTAAAGAAATCTTTTAGTGTAGGAATGAGTAATTTTGCATCATGAACACATTTATCTTCATCTGGAGAATTCGATTTCTTTTCCACAACGATCTCAGGATGAGCGGTCATAAAGTCTTTGTTATAAAAAGCTATATGTCGGATAATTCCGAGACCATTGGTAACAATGCCAAACTTGTAGACATAGCAAAAATGACCATTAATGTATAACTGTTTAATTTCAGGATTTGCGGATGCGTGTGTTGGCATGGAACCATAAGCTGCCTTGTAAGGATCATAACTTTTATCGAGGTTATTCGCTTTGGCATAAGCTTTCAGCTGCCGGATAATGCGATTTGCGTATTTCGGATTATTTTCAGTAACGAAAGCCTCAATGCCAGAAGAATCAAAGATCGTCATATCCGCTTTGACCGAATCAATAGATTGGCAGATCGGTTCTGTTAGATCAACAAGGTTATCAAAAACGAGCTGAATGTCATCCATAAAATCTTGTTTAAAACGAGTGATCTTAGAAGCATCTGGGACTTTAGAAAAGCCACAGAATTCACGTAGTGGTTTTGAATAGGCAAGAAAAGTTAAAAGCAGTTGGTCTGTGGGAATGGAAAAAATACGTTGGATGATCAAAGCCCACAGGAAAGCTTGTAAAGGGTATTTACGGGTTCTGCCCGTTGATGCATAAAAATGATTTCGAAATGAAATCGGAATAAACTCATCAATATCGATATGAGTTTCTAATAGAGATAGAAACGCAGGTTTGTCATTTTTCAAATTTTTTCTGGCAATCTGAAAAAATATCTGCCAAAGAAAGCTGTTTATATGTTATCATAGATGTCAGAATAACTCCTTTCTTGGTGTATGGTTTATAGTTTCTCGACAACTCTATTATACCATATCCAGTGAGGGGTTATTTGTTTTTTGTGGTAAAAAAATGCCGTGTTTATGCGGCTTGTGGCGTTTCGCAAACGCCTACAGCCTTGTAAAACAGGGAGGGGGCATCGGGGGAGAAATATCTGGAGAAGCAGGGGAAGCGATGGGAGATGGAAGTTTTGCCGCATTGATGGAGGAAGCACGGAAATATATCGGGATGGATTATGTGTGGGGAGGAAGCTCCCCGGCGGCCGGATTTGATTGCAGCGGTTATATTTGCTGGGTCTATACACAGTCGGGGGTATGTTATCTGCCCCGGACAACAGCGCAGGGGATTTATGACCAGTGTGCCTCCGTATCACAGGGGGAGGCACAGCCCGGAGATTTGGTGTTTTTTACAGAGACATATGCTTCAGGAAGCGCTGTAAGCCATGTGGGGATTTATGTAGGTGGGGGAAGGATGCTCCATGCAGGTGACCCGATCGGGTATGCGGACTTAAACGCTGCTTATTGGCGGAGGCATCTGTATGGGTATGGACGGTTGTTTTAGCTGCAGATGAAAGCAGAGAAAGGGAGCAAATGAAAAATACGACATTAACAATCACATTTAATACGGAGAAACTGGATGCGCTTTTCTTCCATATGGGGAAAAAGGATGCAAACCTTCAGGAAGAATTAAACGACATCATCCAGAAGCTTTATGAAAAATATGTGCCGCTGGCGACCCGCGAATACATCGATGACAGGGTAAGCCGGGAGGAAGAGGCAAGAAATACTGGCAGACGACAGAGCAGGGCGGCAGCCAGAGGGGAAGAGGATTAGCCCTGTAAGCGCCTGTGAGCCGCTGTGTGGGCTTTTGGGAGCAGGGGCGGGGAAATGTGCATGAGAGCCAGTCAAGCGCGCGTTTGGCAGAGCTTGGGAAAGGGCAGGATTCCGGAGAAAAAGAGGATGGGGCAAGGTCGAAATGTGTGCGGGTTAAAGGGCGGGTGGCTTAAAAAACCCCTCGCCCGTAATACACCGCCCGGCGAAGCCGTGCAGGGAAAACAGGATGCCACCCATGAAACATTTTTCGCAGGGTTCAGGTGGCAGAAACGGCGAAAACCGGGAAAGGAAGCAGCTTTTTGGGTGGCTCTGCAAAAAAGGAAAAGTGATAAAAGGAGAAAGGGGGATGGACACGGAAAAAATAAAATTTTCAATCCGGATGGATGAAGAGCTTGTCAGGACAGCAGATGCTTATGTGCAGGAGGGGATGGCGTTGAGCCGCACAGAGATGATAGAGGACGCTTTACGGTTTTATCTGGGATTCCTTTCTGCTGAAAAATCGGAGGATTATCTTTTGCAGTCCCTCTCGTCTATGCTGGGAGGGACTGTGAAGGACAGCGAAAACCGTCTGGCGCGGATGGATTTTAAAATGGCAGTGGAGCTGGCAAAGCTCTGCCATGTGATTGCATACAGTCATGAGGTGGATGAAGGGGATTTGCAGAAGCTCCATGCAAAATGTGTGGAGGAAGTCAGCCGTATCAACGGAACAGTCCTGTTTGAGGATGCATACCGGTATCAGAGGGGACGGGAATAAAAGTATATGGCAAAGCTGATTTTTACATCCCGCTATCTGCGGGATGTCCCTGCGCCGCGGATAGAACATTATGTCCGTTATATAGGAACACGGGAAGGCGTTGAAAAAATGGCAGGGGGACGGGATAACCTTCCGGCGACCAAAAACCAGAAACAATATATCGAGGAGATGGTCCGGAAAATCCCGGAGGCAAGGGAGCTGTTGGAATACATGGATTTTTCAGAGCATCCGACAATGGGGAATGCATCGGAGCTGATATCCTGTGCGTTGGAGCGTTATGTGGATTTTTCAGGGAGTATGGAAAATTATGTGGATTATATAGCAAACCGTCCGAGAGTGGAGCGGGTCGGGGAGCATGGTCTGTTTACTGACGCAGGGAAGCCTGTCATGCTGCGGCAGGTGCAGAAAGAGGCAGCGGAACATAAGGGCGTGATATGGACGCATGTCATTTCTTTGAAGAGGGAGGATGCCGCGCGGCTGGGATATGACCGGGCAGAACAGTGGATGGCGCTATTAAGGTCAAAGCGGGCGATGCTCTGTAAACATATGAAAATCGACAGCGCAGACTTAAGGTGGTATGCAGCCTTTCATAATGAGGGACATCACCCCCATGTACATCTAATGGTGTATTCTGCAAGGGACAATGATGCCTATCTGACCAAAATGTCGATTGAGGCGATGCGGTCGGAACTGGCACATGACATTTTCCGGCAGGATTTTGCAAACATCTATGATAAGCAAAATCAGGCACGAACGGAAATGAAGGAGGAAAGTGCGGATGTCATAAAACAGCTGATGGAAGAGATGAAAAGCGGGATGGTAAAAAACATGGAGCTGGAAAAAATGCTTCTTGCTTTATCGGGGAAACTGAGCCATACAAAAGGGAAAAAAGTTTATGGATATTTGAAGCGGGACGTAAAAAAAATCTGGTGGACCGGATCATAGATGAGATTGCGGAAGATGAGCGTGTGGATGCGTTATACAAGGAATGGAATAAATGGCAGGGAGAAATCCGGAAATTTTATGAAAACAGCCCGGAAAAACAGGTGCCGCTGTCGCAGTGCGCTGCATTTAAAAGTCTTAAGAATCTGGTGATCAAAGAGGCCCTTCAAATAAATCCTAATGTACGGATTGCTGAATGGATTCAGGAAGAAGCTGCGGTCAGGGAACCTTCTGTATTTTTTTGCTACAGTAAGGCTGATGACTGGTCTGCAAAAAATATTTCAGGAAGAGTTCCGAAAAGAAAACAGGACGGGAAGATATCATATTGACAGGAAACGGAGAAAAAGCTGACTGAGAGACGGCGTGCGCAGGGGCATCGGACAGATGACCATGAACCGGAACAGCAGATAGAAGGATAGGGGGCTGGGAAATGGCAGGTTTTATTTATTTTACAGAAGAACAGAAGCGGCGTGCCAATGAGGTAAATCTGGAAAGTTTCCTTTTTACGGCAGGGGGAGCGGCTTTTAAAATCAGGCAGGGAAAAACGTCTTGCCAGCGACCATAGCATCACGGTGAGGGGAAACCAGTGGTATGACCATGCGATCGAGAAGGGCGGAGGAGCTATCGATTTTGTAAAAATGTTTTATGGGAAAGATTTTCCGGATGCGGTGACAATGCTTTTGGATGGAGAGCAGGGAGAAGTCTGTTATTCGGATATCTGTGAAAAGGGAAAAAGCAGGGAAGAAGGAAAGCCATTTGCCCTGCCGGAGAAAAATACAGAAATGCGGAGGGCGTTTACCTACCTTACAACAACCAGAGGAATCAGCAGGACGGTCCTGGCTGAATTTATAAAACGCAGGATGATCTATGAGGACCGGAAATATCATAATGCAGTGTTTGTTGGATATGATAAGAGCGGTGTGGCACGTCATGCCCACAAGCATGGGACATTTACGGGGGGGAAGGCATTTAAGGGCAATGAAGAGAGCAGCGATCCGAAATACAGTTTTCACTGGACAGGTAAGAGCGGCAGGCTTTATGTGTTTGAGGCACCGATAGACTTGCTCTCCTTTCTGACCCTATATCAAAAAGAATGGGAGCAGCACAGCTATGTGGCACTTTGCGGATTGTCGGAACAGGGACTGTTCCAGATGTTGGAAGATGTGCCGTACATCAGACAGGTTGCATTATGCCTGGATCGGGACAGAGCGGGGCTTCAGGCAGAAGAAAGAATACAAAAAAATCTGGAAGGGCGGGGATACCGGGAGGTGTTCCCGCTTTTTCCGTCAGGAAAAGACTGGAATGAAGACTTGCAGGAGCTGATGGCTCAAGGGAGGAGAGAAAACCTGCAGATGCAGTAGGGAAAAGTATGGGAAATTATCAGATTATTCTTTTTATTGTCGCAGGGATAGGGATGATGGCGCTTCTTGGAGGTTTGATGTTTTTATCAAATCAATATAGCCTGAATGGGATTAAATCAAAGACGGTGGGCGACGGACAGTATGGGACAGCCCGTTTTGCAACAGAAAAGGAAATTCGGGAAACGTATGTGAGAGTGGCTTATGAACCGGAAAAGTGGAGGCGGGGGGAAAATCTGCCAAAAGCTCAGGGATTGGTTGTAGGGTGGCGGAGGACCGGAGGGAAAATTGACGCATTGATAGACAGCGGGGATATCCATTGCCTGATGATCGGGGCTGCGGGCGTCGGAAAAACGGCCCATTTTCTGTATCCCAATATCGAGTATGCCTGTGCATCCGGCATGAGCTTTTTGACAACTGATACAAAAGGCGATCTGTTCCGGAACTATGCGGGGATTGCAGAGAAGTACTATGGATATCAGACTTCGATACTGGATTTGAGAAACCCGACCCGCTCTGAAGGAAATAATATCCTGACGCTGGTTAATAAATATATGGATATTTATCTGGAGGAACCGGAGAATCTGCAGGCGAAGGCAAAAGCGGAAAAATATGCCAAGATCACTGCGAAAACGATTATCTGTTCAGATGGCTCATCTGCAGGAAACTATGGCCAGAATGCATATTTCTATGATGCTGCAGAAGGGCTTTTGACTTCTGTAATCCTGCTTGTTGTGGAATATTGTCCACCGCCGAAAAGACATATCGTTTCTGTGTTTAAGCTGATTCAGGATATGATGGCTCCGTCACCGGTAAAAAACCGCAGCCTGTTCCAGATATTGATGGACAAGCTGCCGGAGAACCACAAAGCGAAGTGGTTTGCAGGAGCAGCCCTAAACAGTGGCGATCAGGCGATGGCGTCTGTCCTTTCCACGGCAATGAGCCGCCTGAATGCATTCCTGGACAGTGAGATGGAGCAGATACTCTGTTTTGACAGTACGATGGATACGGAAAGCTTCTGCACCAAAAAGTCTGCGATTTTCCTTGTGTTGCCGGAAGAGGATAATACGAAATATTTTATGGTATCCCTGTTTTTACAGCAGCTTTACAGAGAAATGCTGACGATAGCGGATGAGCACGGGGGAAAACTTCCGAACAGGGTCATGCTGTTTGCTGACGAGATTGGAACGATCCCGAAAGTAGAATCGATGGAGATGATGTTTTCTGCAGGACGTTCCCGCCGGATCAGTATGGTACCGATCATCCAGAGCTTCGCCCAGCTGGAAAAAAAATATGGAAAAGAAGGCTCTAGCATTATCATAGACAACTGTCAGGATATCCTGTTCGGTGGCTTTGCCCCTAATTCGGAAAGCGCGGAAATCCTCTCCAAAGCGCTGGGGAACAGGACAGTCCTGGGCGGGTCTGTTTCGAGAGGAAAGCATGACCCGAGTCAGAGCCTTCAGATGATGGGGCGTCCCCTGATGTCCCCGGATGAATTAAAGACGCTGCCCAAAGGGAACTTCATTCTGGCAAAAACGGGATGCTGCCCGATGAGGACGCAGCTGCCGTTATTTTTAAGGTGGGGATTCACTTTGAAGAGCCATATGAGATGCCGGAAAAAGCAGCCCGTCCAGTGTTTTATGCAGACAGGTTTGAGCTGGAAGAGGAAATAATGCTTCGGAATGGTTTTTGGGAAGATGAGGAGGAAGAAGATGTAGATGAAGAGTGTGAGGAAGATTCGTTTTGGGAAGAGAGGCGAAAATCCCCGTTACGGACAGACTGAAAGGAGAATGCAGTGGGATATTTTCAAGAAATATATCAGGCGGAGATACCGCACCGGTGTGTGAGGGTATATATGTATCTGAAAGACCGGACAGGCAGGAAAGGAACCTGTTGGCCCGCCATCGGAACCATTGCACGCGACTTAGGACTGTCGCGCAGCACGGTAAAGAGGGCGTTGAAGGATCTGGAGGAAAAGGGATATTTGAAGAGAGAAATCCGTCACAGGGAAAATGGGGGTTACTTCAAACCGCTATACCATTTTGTAAAAAGAAAAAGGGCACCCCTGGGGAAAAGTGTGCCCTGACAGTGGACCGGGGATAGGGGCAGGATGGACCGACAGGAAGGAAACAGGGGAAGAAAGTAATAGGGGCAGAAGGGAAAAATGTCACGAAATGCAATAGTTTTGACAGGAAAGAAGAAACTGGTCAATTAAAGAGTAAAATACATAATAGTCTTAGGGAAGGAAACAACGAAATTTTAAACAAAAATAGGAGAAGGTTAGTAATACTAGATTTTGATAGGAGGAAAAAATGAAAGTAAATGTTTTACTACTTAATTCAATTATTATTTCACTAATATCAGGATGTACATTTTTTTTCCTGATGTTGAAGTAGATGATATTTCCCACATAGAAAGCGAAATATATAATCCAGCTTATACAGAATGTATGGATGATGATATGACAAAAACTCAAATTTTTAACAATAAAAATAATTTTTTGGTAAGAGAAACTACAGACGGTTTTTTCTTATGTGGACCAATAGATGATAAATTAGGAATCTATTATAAAGACAATAATGCGGATATTTGGAAATTGTGTTGTGAGGGAACTTGTATTTTAGGACCAATTTTTGATAATTATTTATATTTTTTGTCAGCTGATTTTGAAAATAATAAAATATTAATGGAACGGATTGATGTTGAGTCATTGAAAAAAGAGGTGCTATGTACGAGTAGTATATTATCTTTTGATAATATTGCTATATATTCAAATTTGTTAATAGTTTATTCTGGAAATGATCTTTCAAATGGAATTGTATTTGAAATAGATGAAAATAATAGAGTGTCTCAGGGGTATACGATATTTGAAAGTATGATAAGTAATGAGTTTACAGAAGGAGAATATCGAATTTCAGCTGATTATAAACAAATATATTATGTTGATAATAATGATTATCATGAAGTTTACCGATTTAATCCTTTTTGAATGTTCGTATCAATATATTAATAGAGTTGATAATATTGAATTGCTGACTGAAGAAGGGATTGTGTTTAGTCATAATAAGTATCTATATTTATTAGATGGATTAAGTGGGGATATTGAAAAAATTAGTAAAATAGAAGATGATTTTGTGCTAGTAAATTATTCAGATAATTGTTATTATGTGCTTCTTACAAAGCAAAATAATGTAGAAGAGCTTGTTTGCATAAATTCGGATGGTACATCTAAACATATCTACAATTTTGAGAATGTTGTATTTCCAGCACGTTTGTGTATTAGTGTTTTAGATAATAAAATTTTGTATTATGATAATACAATGCAAAAAATTTATTCTATTGATACAGAAAACGGAATAGCCAAATTAGTAAGTAATTTGTAATATAAAAACTATCTGAAAAAAGGATGCCTAAGAAGGAGGTCTCTATGAATATTATAAAAAAGAAATTTGCATACTTGTTTGCTATGGGAGTTTTTGTATTAGGTATTTCAAGTAGTATTCCTGTGTTTGCTGCTTCAAGTTCAAACTCTATCATACATAAAAGAGAATATATGACTTTATGGGTTAAAACGGATGGCGGAAATTTAAACGTTCGAGAGGATGCTTCTCTATCTGCAAAAATAGTTGGAAAACTCAAAAATGGAACTCGTATTAGTGGATGGAGTGTTTTCGGAAAAGAGGCAGATGGATATTCATGGACACACGTAACTGCTCCTGATATAAATGGAGTGGAGATTTGGGGATGGGTTGTAGATGATTATTTAACAGGTGTGGAACCTAAAAATAATCAGATAAATAGTTTTTCAGCAGATGTTGGATAATTAATAATATAAAGTTTAAAAATTTGCATTCTTTTTTTCAGATTTGATTTTAGGGGGTTATCATTGAGTTGGTAACCTCCTATTATAATATATTCAAATATTGATGCTAATGAAGAACAATTCGTAGAAATTCTAAAATAATAAAATAATCTAGAAATTTTCAAAAAAAGTTTTTGTTGGTTTTTATAAATATAAATAGTGTTTAAATGTGCAATTTTAAAAGAGTATTTGATATTAGAATAAGTATTTGATAAAGCTATAATTATTTAATATAAGGTTTACAAAAAAGATGCATTTCTCTTTTTGATAAGAAAGGAGGAATGCAATATGAAAGATGAGTTAGCTAAAACTATCAAGAGCATTAAAGAAGGAGAAAAGGAGGAATTTGAAAAAATTATAGATAAACTAAATCCGATTATTACGAAATATGTACGTGCAATTTATGATGGTGATAAAGAAGATATTAGGGAAGAATATATATTGGCTTTATGGGAAGCTGTTAATAAAATCCAATACGTAAATAGCGATGGGGAATGTTTAAAGTATTTGCATACATCAATAAAGAATAAATTTCATGAATTATATAGGAAACAAAAGATACATAGAGATAATGAAGTGAAAAATGTAGGAGAATTATTTTGGGATTTTCTTGAGTCATCTGAAAATCAATATTCATACATTATTTGTGTGGAGAGTGTGCATCAAATATTAAATTTAAATTCTAAAAAAGAGTATGATATAGTACATAAAATGTTTATAGAAGAAATGACAGATGTGGAAATTGCGGATATATATAAGATATCGAGACAATATATAAATTGTATACGCAGAAAATATAAAAAGAAACTTAAAGAAAAATTGTTTGAATAATAGAAGGGAATTTATGGAATTAAAAATCTCAAAATTAAGAATAGTAATTTTAGGAATATGGGCACTGTTTATGGGAAAAATGGGAGAAATTCCACAGAGTATATCTATTTTACTGTTAATGATGGTCATAGATCAAGTATCAGGAATATTGGCAGCAAAAAAGAGAAGCCTTAGAACATCCAGGAGAAAAGAAGTATGGCATATCTAGTAAACGTATGGTATTAGGAATATTTAAAAAGCAGGATACATATTGACAATAGTGGTGGCAACAATGGTGGATATTTTAATGGATACAATGATGGAATATATTGGCATTAAATCTACTATAAAAGGTAGCTTTTGTTTGTTGATAACGGTATGGTTTATATTAGGAGAAGCGATTTCTATATTAGAAAATGCAAGCAGAATGGGGGTAAAAGTGCCTAGATTTTTTAGAAAAATAATATCTGAATTACAAAAAAGATATAGACGGTAAAAAGAGCTAAAGCGCTTGAAAAAAAGTCTTGGGGGAGTGACAAGATTTTTGAGGTAAACTTGATTAGATATCTTAATCCATATTGAGGGAAAGAATAATTTGTATTGTGCAATTTACAAAATAACGGGGTGCAAGAAGTCTGAGTAGATATATCACATCTGATATAAATGAGAAAGAGATTATAAACTAACCATGAAAACCTAATACTATATAAAGGGGCATGGTAATGAATATGGCACAATATGGAAGAATTGAGATTCATTTAGCTGATTTATTAGAAAAGTCAGGGTTAAGCAAAAATAAGTTATGTCACAGAGCTGAAATGCAGAGGACACAAATAAATGGATACTGCAATAACACAATTAGTCTGATTATTCCGGGGATCTCTGAGCCACCTGTCCGGACTTTGAGAGCCACCATTCCGGAGAATGAGCGCCATATATTCCGGTAATTCAGAGCCGCCTTATTGGGCTCTATTACATATATTTCCTTTATACTGTAAATACACACCTTTGGTGTGAATACAGATAAAGGAGGTCGTAAGTTATGACCAAGTATCGTGAAATCCTACGCTTGAAAAGCTTAGGATTCAGTGAGAGGAACATCGCACAGAGTTGCGGTGTATCCAGAAACACAGTCGCTAAAGTTTTGAAAAAGGCAGCGGAAATCAATCTTTCATGGCCGCTGGATTTCGACATGACCGACAGCGCACTAGAGGAGCTGATGTTTCCTAAGGATAAATCGGCAACGAATAAACGCATGCCAAACTTTGACTACATCCGCAAAGAACTTCTGCGGAACGGCGTAAACAAAAAGCTTCTCTGGGTAGAATACTGCGAGGAGTGCCGCATGAGCAGCGAAGAGCCTCTAATGTATTCTCAATTCTGCTACTACATCCAGAAGGATGAAGAAAAACGCAGGGCTACCATGCATATCCCCAGAAAACCAGGTGAACAGATTGAAGTTGACTGGGCCGGTGATCCTGCCCACATCATTGATCCGGACACCGGGGAAATCGCGGATGCGTGGATATTTGTAGGTGTATTAACTTACAGTCAGTATGCTTTTGTAAAAGCATATATGAATGAGAAAACCGACAACTGGATCAAAGCTCATGTCCAGATGTTTGATTTCTTTGGCGGTGTCACACCTATGCTCGTTTCTGATAACTGTACAACCGCAATGAATCATAAAAAAGAGTGACTGGTACAACACTGCCTTAAACACAACTTATCATGAGATGGCAGAACATTATAATCTTGCCATCCTTCCGGCCAGAGTCCGGAAACCTAAGGATAAACCGAATGTAGAGGGATCAGTAGGAAAGATATCCACATGGATAACAGCAGCCCTTCGCAATGAGCAGTTTTTCTCTCTTGCAGAATTGAATGCTTCAATCCGTGAAAAACTGGATGCCTACAACGCCCGTAAATTCCAGAAAAAGGAATGTAGCAGACTCAGTTTATTTCTTGGGGAAGAAATGCCATTACTGGCGCCGTTGCCTGCTACACCTTTTGAACTGGCTGAGTGGAAGCAAGCCACCGTCCAATTTAACTATCACATCGCAGTAGACAGAATGTTCTACTCCGTGCCTTATCAGTATATCAAAAATAAGGTTGATGTGCGTATAACAGATACAACGGTTGAAATATTTTATAATCACAATCGTATTGCCTCTCACAGACGACTCTATGGACGAAGCGGTCAGTATTCTACAGTGACAGAACATATGCCACCGGAACACCAGAAATATCTGGAATGGAACGGTGAACGATTCCGTAAGTGGGCTGATTCGATTGGAATTAACACAAGTAAGGTTGTCGATGCAATACTTACCTCCGGCAGGATTGAACAGCAATCCTACAGAAGCTGCATGGGATTATTGAAACTGGCAGAAAAACATTCGCCAGAAAAACTGGAACAGGTCTGCGCCACGGCGCTCTCTTATTCCGGTAAACCCAGCTATAAAAGTATCAAAAATCTATTGGCCGCAACAAAGGATGAACCTGATACCGGATCAGAATCATCTCAGGCAGTAAAACCACACGGCATAACCAGAGGAGCCAGATACTATGGAGGTAAACAAGCATGACAAATCAAAGTACAATCGATAAACTTATTGAAATGCGTCTGACTGCTATGGCAGATGCATTCCGCATCCAGATAGTTGATCCTGCAATGAAGGAAGTTCCATTCGAAGATCGGTTCGGCATGCTTGTTGATGTCGAATACAGCAACCGTAAAAACAATCGTCTGAAAAGACTGATCCGTCAGGCTGAGTTTACAGCCAGATGCCAGCATCGCAGCGATCGATTACCATTCTGGACGAAAGCTGAACAAAGCACTAATCAACCGTCTGGCAACCTGTGAATACATTACAGAATACCGGAACATCTTTATTACTGGAGCAACCGGAAGTGGTAAAACTTATATGGCCTGTGCCTTTGGTATGGAAGCATGCAAGCGCTATTACTCAGTACGGTATGTACGACTTCCCGATCTATTATTGGACTTACAGACTGCCAGGGACAATGGGACTTTCGCAACTGTCCTGAAGAAATATACCAAGCCAATAGTATTGATCATTGATGAGTGGCTGCTTCTTAAACTGACAGAAGCTGAAGCCAGAAATCTTTTTGAACTGATACATAAAAGACGTAAAAAAAATCTTCAACGATCTTTTGTTCTCAGTTCCGTGAAAGTGAATGGTACCAGCAAATCTGTGATGGTGAAAGTACTCTTGCCGATGCTATCATGGATCGCATATCGTATGATTCCTATAAGATCGATATTGAAAGTGTTGACCCGTCTAAAGACCTCTCTATGAGAGAAATATATGGACTGGATCCAGCAATGGCAAAGTAAACTTAATAAACAAAATGAGGTGGCTCCGTTAGTCCGGACAGGTGGCTCTCGCCACACCGGACTGGCGGCTCTGCCGTACCGTAATATTCAATTAGTCGATTAGACATTGATGTGCTGGCAAGGTTATGTTATGCTTTAAACTGTGAAATTAATGATCTGTTAGAATATATCCCTCCGGATCAGAAAGATGCAGATTAGTATGTAATGAATTTTGACATATGAAAAAGGGGATAGAACATTGATTTTAGTGGCAATTTGTGATAATGATGAAGGCGCAACATTTCAAATAGAAGAATTGATAGAAAGTACGTATGAAAAACATGGCGTAGAAATGGAGATAGATGTATATTATAGTGGAGAAAAGCTTGCGGAAGCAATTTCTCAAGGAAAAATGTATGATATTATCTATCTAGATATTCAAATGGGAGGATTAGATGGTTTAGCTGTAGGAAAATATATACGTAAAATGGAGTTGGATTCGATTATTGTGTATATATCAGAGTATATTGAATATATTGAATCTGTTTTTGAAGTTGAGGCATTTGAATTTATTAGAAAGCCAATTAGTAATGAGAAATTTATGTTGACTTTAAAACGAGCATTAAATAGACTTGATCGAAAACAGTATTTTTTTGATTGTAAATATAAAAATTATTGGATAAGAATTCCGATTAAGGATATTGTATATTTTGAAAGCAGTGGAAGAAAAATCAATATACATTTGAAAGATAACAAAATGGAAATATTTAATGGAAAATTGGATAATGTGGAAATTAAACTAAGCAATAGTCCCTCTTTGTTTTTGAGGATACATAAGTCATATTTGGTAAATTTATCATACATTAGAGCAATTAGTGGGAAAAAAAGGCTAGATTGATTAATGAATTAGTATTACCAATTAGTGATGATAGAAAAGATAATGTTAGAAAGCAATATGTTAAATGTTTAGGGAGGATATAAGTGAACGGGATAATTGATAGTATTTCTAATTTACTTATGCCACTTTGTTCCGTTTGGATAGTAAATAAATTTGTAAATAATTCATTTGAAAAGAAAGAGTCAAAAAAGATTTTTACGAGAATAATCTGGGGACTCTTTATTTTAATACAAATAGTTATGGAGACAGAAAAGGGAAATGTTTCTATTCAAAAAGGAATAATAAGTTTTTTTTGTTATTTTGGGAATTATTATTATAGGATATAAGGGGACGTTTCAAAGGAAATTATTATTTACTTCCTTGTTTATATCAATCTGGATATTGTCGGAGTTTTTTGTATATTTTATTTTAAATATATATAATTTTGAAGAAGATAGAGAAATGCTGATTGGTACGATATTATCAAAGGTATTATTGTTGGTTTTACTATTTTATGTGATTTTAAAAAAATTACATAAAGAGGCGGAAGGGATAGATAGAAAATTATGGGTAATTTTATTTCTAATATCAATAGAAAGTATTTGTATGGCTTTTATATTTTATGAATTATATAATGGCAAGAATCAAATCTGGATTATTAGTTTTTATACATTATTATTGTTGATGAATGTGTCAATTTTTGAAATATATAAGAAATCAATTTATAGCTTGAAATTAGAAAAGGAAAATATGATATATGAGCAGCAATTAAAATTATTGAGAAACTGTACACAAGATCAAATGAATTCAACGGCTTTATTTCAAAGAGAACAGCATGATTTAAAAAATAAGTTATTAGGTATTAGAAGTAGTATGGAAAAGCAAAATGTACAAGATGCAATTCGTATGATTGATGGGATATTAGAACATGGGAATATGGTAGATAAAGCAGAACTAGAAAAGATAGGTAATGATATTATCGATACAATCCTTCGGTTTAAGTATGCGAAAGCAATTCAGAAAAATATAGTGGTTAAAATAGATGGATTTGCAATGCAGAAACTACCTATTTTAGATGAAGATTTGTGTGTTGTATTAGGAAATATGTTAGATAATGCAATAGAAGCTAGTGAAAAAGTTACGGATAGATGGATAAATGTTTCTATTGGATTAAGAAAAAATGGCTTGGTTATAGTTGTGGAAAATTCTTTTGATGGTATTATCAAGAAAAATATACATGGAAATATTATTTCAATAAAGGAAAATAAAGAACATCATGGATATGGTTTGAAATCTATACGAAAAACAGTTGAAAAATATGATGGAGAATTGGTGGTGGAAATTAGAGGAAATATATTTAGGGCAGTTGCATTTATGACTTGTATAGACTATGTGTAGGCATTTTTGACAGTAAATGGGGTTTTTTTGACAGATGGAGAAATATTTGGATAAAAAATGCTATTTTATAGGTATCTTGAATTTATTAGGAGGTACAAAAATGAAAAAGAATCTTTTTGCAAAAACTTTAAAGACGGTTGCAGAAAAGGGTGTGAAGATTGGGATAAATAGGAAGTGCGTTGCTGTTTATCACGAAATTGATGCTCCAGAAAAAGCAAAAAAATTTAGAAAATTCTAAAATATGAAAAGAGTATTTGCTTTTTTAACAGACTATCTAATCAAAAAAGGGCTTGTTCAAGAAGAGGACAGGCCCATATATGAATATGGATTTCAGATTCTTATTGAAATATTTTTATGGGTATTATGCTGTACTATTATAGCAGCATTGACATGTTCGTTGATAGAACTGTGTATTTTTTTTATAATATTTTTCCCCATACGTTCCTATGCTGGAGGATTCCATTTCAGAAAATTTAGTGTATGTTTACCATTTTCCTGTACGACTTTTCTGATAATTATATATTTGTCAAGGATTATTATTATGCCGAGAGGGCTACAATTATGTAATTCTTTTTTTTTGCTTGGTTTGATTTTTATTGGAAATATTAAGGAAAATGAGAATAGTGATTTGGAAATATACTGTAAAAAGAGATTGAGATTATATTTAATGCTTAATATTGGAATTGGGGTAGTGCTATTTGAATTTTGCGAACAACAAGTGTTAAATGTTTATATGGAGACACTTTTGTTGATAGTGATTTCGTCAGTACTACAAAATAGAAAATCATTTTTGAAAGACTAAGAACTGGACAGAAATGATTTTTTATTATTTTAGAGAGAAAGATACAAAATCGTCAGAAAATATAACGACAGATGATAAGAAAAAATCCTTACTATAACTTTAAATATTTGTAGACATATAGGGGGGATATAATGAAGAAGTTTTATATTAGAATTAATGGTGAATTAATGGAAGTGGATTATAAAGTGTATAGAGAATATTATTATGGAAAAAGAAAAGAGAGAAATATTTCATGTTTGATTTAAAATGGGGAGGAATAAAGCAAAAAGGAGGAAAAAATAAATTAGTTAGAGAAATTTCGCTAGAGTCTCTTTGGGAAAAAGGAATAGAGATTTCGACAGATGATACAGTATGGAGTATTATTGAAAAGGAGATTGATTTAGAAAAATTATATGTGGCAATACATCGTTTAGATATATGGGAAAAAGATTGTGTTGCAAAAGATATTCTGGGAAGGATTGAGTGAAAAAAAAAGAATAGCAGAGGAATTAAATATTTCAAGATCAACTTTGAATTATAGAAAGGGAAAAATATATAAAAAAAATTCGTGAGGAAGTAGAAAAAGGTAAATATTGAAACATGTGATATGGAAGTTTAAGGAATATTTCTTGAGATTTATAAAAAGTTATGAGATCAGATATGATGGGAAAAAAAGAAAAGAGTATTTCAGGATTTTGCGTTTGGTGATATATTACTATTATATACAAGAATTATAAAATAAAGAAGGGTGGGCACGACATTTTCAGAACTTATTTGTGCCATGAGCGAAGTGAAAGGGATGATAAAAAATATGAAAAATGAATGGTTGACATTTTTTTTTATACTGATCGCAGGATTATTAACTAGTTGTTCGATGCCAAATGCAGTTGAATCTACAGTATCTGTAGATAATGCAGAAGAAGATATCATTTTGCCAGATGATATTTTTGAGGCGCCTGAATATGAATATATTATCAATAATCCCTTTAATTCTTATGTAAAACATTTTAATGAAACAACATATGCTGCTACTCCGGATGGACTCTATGCTCAAAAAGATGATACGAAAGGGTGGGAATTGATTGATGTTGGATGTATCGGAATGGGAGATGAATTTAATGGAGATTTGTATTACAGCTGTGATAATCTAGTAAAGCGACTTAATTTGAATACACATGAAATTTCGACGCTCTGTGACAGTGAGGAGGCAATATATAAAATTACATTTGAACAATGGAATGGCGAAAATCATATCTATTTTTTTGCGGAATCAGGGTGTGTGCAGGAGGCTCTTTTGGACGAAAATGGAGAAATACTGGAATTGGTACCGTTTGATGAAACTACGAATTATCAGGAATATAACAGCAGATACCGATATAAGATTTCCTATCCAGAAAGTGTAAAAAACGACCCTTATTGGGATTTATCTTTTAGTGTAGACCTCATTGATACCTGTTTTAGTCGGAAATATTGGAATGGTACAAATTTCTTTTCTGTCCATGCTTCAATGTCTGGCAATACAGATATACGATTTATGAGAGCCTATCGGTTTAATTTTTCCGAAAGAAGAGGAGAAATTATTGAATATGGAAAATGTTATGATAAATGCATAGCGACTAATTGGGGACTTGTATTTTTTGATGAGCATCAACATGATAGGATTCATCTTATGTCACTTGATGGTAAACGAGAAAAGATTCTGTGGAATCGGAATGAAGAACATTTTGATTTTATCACATTTGATGATGATTACTTATATGGATTTTATGAAAAGGATGAAAAGGCTTATGTTGGTAGGATTTCTTTTCAAACAGAAGATTTTGAAATTCTTTTCTCTAAATCTGAAGATTATGAACATTTTGATATATCTCCCCTGACAGAAAAATCGCCCAGACCGTGAGGTCTGAGCGATTTTTTGGTATAGTTAATTATGCTACTAAATAACAATACCAATGGTAATTATACTATGCGTCAGCTGAAATTACCATTAGAAATCGAAAAAATTGATCGATATTTCCGATCCGGTATACACTTTTTGTGAGGTTATGGATCACATTGACCTATCCAGATATTTTGTAGAGAAAGGCTATAAAACAGGTCGCCCAAGATGTGATGCTCAAAAACTCATTAAAGTAATACTTTTTGCCTTTATGGAAAACGGCATCTGCTCCTTACGAGAAATAGAAAAGCTCTGCCGTAATGACATTCGTTACATGTATCTTCTTGATGGCATGAAAACACCTTCTTTTGCTACATTTGGAAACTTAATCCGAAACGAACTAACCGATTCTATCGAGCAGATATTTGAAGACATTAATTCATATATTTTTTTGCCAAAGATCACGTGGATCTGCAGCATACATACATTGACGGGACAAAAATTGAGGCAAATGCCAATCGATATACCTGGGTATGGAAAAAATCGTGTGTGAAAAACCGGCAGAAAGTCTTTGACAAGATTTCACTCTTGATTGATGCTATGAATCTGGAAGTACTTGGATATCTCGGAATAAAATTTGAAAAGCGTGAAGCGTACGCGGTTGACTATGTCTCTGAATTACTTACGATGTACAAAAAGAAACAACTGGACTGGATGAAACTTCTTTCGTTTCCGGACGTGGTCATAGAAAAAGCATTCAACAAAAACAATACGAAGAATTGCATGAATATCTGGAACGTTTGAAATCCTATGCATATCATATCGAGACCTGTGGAGAAGAAAGAAAACAGTTATTCCAAAACAGATCATGATGCAACTTTTATGCGTTTAAAACGTGATTACATGGGAAACGATCAGCTGCTTCCTGCCTACAACCTTCAGGCAGCCATCTGTGATGAATACATAGCCGTAATCGACGTAAAACCATATGCATCCGATATGGAATGCTTTGTGCCTTTGATGGAAAAATTCAATCGCACATATGGCCATTATCCGAAATATCCGGTTGCTGATGCCGGATATGGTTCTTACAATAATTATCTTTATTGCGAAGAACACGGCATGGAAAAATACATGAAATTTACCATGTACAAAAAAAAAGAAACGACGGACAAAAAGTATCATGAGAATCCGTATCGTGCTGTAAACTTTGCAAAAGATGCAGATGGAAATCTCTTATGCCCAAACAGTCGAAAATTCCTCTTCAAGAGAACACAGCATGTGAAATATAATAAATATGGAAGAACGGAAGAATTATACGAATGTGAATCTTGTGAAAGGTGTCAGCATAAACAAGAATGTTGTCCGAGAGCACACAAAAACCGAACGATCCGAATGAATCAGGAATTAACTGCTATCCATCAGGAAGTGCTGCAAAATCTCGAATCCATACATGGTGCTCTCTTGAGAATGAACCGAAGTATTCAATCGGAGGGAACTTTTGGTGTATTAAAGTGGGATAAAGCGTATAAAAGATTATTGCGAAGAGGCGAGAAAAATGTAATTCTCGAGCTTACACTGATTTCATGTGGATTCAATCTTTATAAATATCACAACAAAAAAAGCAACGACAGACGAAAGTTGCATAAAACTTAAGCGGGCGTGATTAGCCGAGCTTTATTAAATGCACCATTTTTTATACCCAAAGATGCAGACTTGCTTAGAAATAGAAAAGTTAATACAAAGAAACGCCAAAACCGACATTTGCCGGAATTGGCGTTTCTTATATTAGGGACTTATTTTACAGCCTGCGCAGCTAAAATAAATAAGAAGGAGAAATAAAAATGGATTTGAAAGTTTTAGAAGTGCAAAAATGGTTAAATTTGACCTATGGGAATCACCCGGATTTCCCGGCTGTCACAGAGGATGGTCTCACTGGAAATTCAACGATTAAAGCGTTGATCAGAGGGCTTCAGATTGAAGCTGGTGTAAAGGTTGATGGTGTTCTTGGATCGGGGTCTTTAGCTGCCATTGGAACGATTTCGCCATCGTTGGACACCAGTGTGCAGACGAATCGTAATAAAGTGTATATCGCACAGGGCGGTTTATATTGCAAGGGCTATAATCCCAAAGGATTCGACGGGATTTATGGTAGTGGTATGATTGAAAAAGTAAGGGAATTTGAAACAGATGCAGGTTTTATATCTACTACAGGAAATATCACACCTAAACTTTTAAAAAGCGATTCTTAATACCGAGAATTTTCGACTTGATGAAGAAAAAGGTGATCATCAAATCCGAACGATTCAGCAGGCATTAAATCGTTCTTACAGTAATTACATGGACCTTATTCCATGTAATGGGATTTATGGAAAATTTACAAATAAGGGACTTATACGAGCGCTGCAGCATGAAATTGGAGAAACAGTAGATGGTGTTTTTTGGCAGCGGGACGATGTCAAAATGTCCTACTATTAAGCGTGGTGGGGCTGCATCTAAATCAGTTGTTCTCATTTTACAATATGCCCTTTGTTGTAATAAATTTAATCCAAATCAACTTGACGGTGTTTTTGGAGCTGGTGCTGAAAGAGCTGTTAAAGAATTTCAGGAATTTGTAGGACTTATTGCTGATGGAATTGCCGGGAAAGACACGTGGGCTTCCCTTTTGACCAGTTCAGGAAATCCTAATAGAAAGGGAACAGGATGTGATCGTGCACATCCATTAACAAAAGAAATTGCCAGCGCATTAGCAGCAGATGGACGTAAAGTTATTGGCAGATATATCGGTGGCGGTCTTTGGAAACGTTTAAAGCGCGAAGAAATTGAAATTATTACAGAAACCGGAATGGATATTTTTCCGATTTACCAGACAGAAGGTAAACCATAGTGGCTATTTTACATCTGCTAAAGGACGCACAGATGCTGCTACTGCAATTTCAAATGCCCAGAAATTAGGATTTCCTTCAAGGACTACCATTTATTTTTGCGTCGATTTTGATGCGCTGGAAACAGATATTAAAAATAGCATTCTTCCTTATTTTGAAGCTGTTTTTAAATTGTTTTCTGATACAGGACGTAATCCTAAAAATTACAAAGTTGGTGTTTATGGACCAAGAAATGTATGTATACAGGTAAGCGATAAAGGCTATGCTATAAGCAGCTTTGTGTCGGATATGTCAACTGGTTATAGCGGAAATTTAGGATATTTACTTCCGTCTAATTGGATGTTTGATCAAATTTCTACAGTAAAGTACACGGTCAATGGAAGTACTATTGAAATAGATAATTTGATCGTATCCAAAAATTATAGAAAAATGGCGCCATTTGATCCGGAAGAAGTTCCAGAACCTGAATCGACTTCTCTCTTTAAAATGGATAATGCTGTTCTTAGCGAAAAAGATCGTAATATTGAGATCGCACTAGAATGTATCAATTATCGGCTTAAAGAAGAAGAAAAGGCGAAGGATACGGTTAATTCCATCAAATTTGATCTTCAGGAAATTAGGCGTAAGGATGAATATCAGTACTGCTATGAGAATTTTGGAGATGATAAAGGTCGCTTTATTTTCCCTTTTCCAACTCAGAGTCCAGAGGAAAAATATACTTTAAAAGTAGAACATTATGAAAAATATACTGCTGAGAGGATTAAGGCACTGAATGGAGGAGGTAAACTTGCAGAGTTTGCGTCAAGTTTTTTTGGCACGGTAGGTTCCGTACTTTCATATTTAATGAAATACGCAGATATGGAGCGCAATGGCGAAGATGTTACGTTAAAGCAGCTTATCTATAATGCGGTGGATATATTTGTTCCGGGAACGGATGTTTTGTTGAAAAATTTATATTTTCCGACTCTTTCAGAAAAAGAAGATATTCTTTTCTCAACATTATATACAGTGCTCAGTAATGATACGCTGTATCATGATATCGTTACCGATTCGACACCATATTAGATAACACCTTACAACTATCGCCCTGGAGATTCAGGTTCCGGAGATGATGGTCAAAAATCTTTTAAAATTTATGCAGGAGATAGTTTGGTTCAGGTAAGTGTAACGAAAGGCGGTAAGCACTTAGGCGATTATTATGTATACCTCAGAGATTATATTCCTAGGTGCGTCTGGTATTATAAAGCTACTATTTAGGATGATTTAAAGATAGCTTTATTCTGACAAAAATGTAAACCAGGTAAGAAATCTTGTTTTAAAGGTTTCTTGCCTGGTTTTTTTATGGTACGTTCAGCAGTGTACAGTTCTGATAAATAGAAGTTGTAATTTTGACATAAGTGGTTCTCTTGTGTAAAAAGCTATTATTATCCGGCAGTGGTGAGATCAAAAAGAGAATATTAGAAATAATGTAAACAAAATTATTTGTATTTTTGGCACTTTCCTTTCTTTAACGGCTAATAAGTGAAGGGTTTTTATTGGAAGAAGAGACGGAATGAGGAGGACCGTGTATCAATTTAGAATCCATAAAATAATGGAGGAAATATACGAATGAAAATTATTTGGCGTGCCTGTTCTGTTTTAAAGACATGGAGGAACTCTATGGCGAAAGCAGGCAGGCTGCCGGATTTTCGGAAGATGTATCCGGAGGCCAGTGAAGAAATCATTTCAGTTTTGAAGGAAACAGAAAGGAAGATACAGTATCAGGAATACGATCTGAAAGCAGAACAGGCGGTACTTGACCGAAAAACAGGAAGAGTAAGCATTCTGCCCGGAAGGGAGGATTCCCTTGACAGGATGATGGAAGCGGGGCTGTTCCCGGACAGAGGGGAACAGGATATTGAGGCGGAAATATGTAGCAGACTTCAATATGAAAAATTGCACAGAGCGATCAGACAGCTGGAAAAACGGGAACAATACCTGATTATCCAGCTGTTTTTTTGCGGACGCAGTGAGAGGGAGCTGGCAGGGGAGCTTTGTGTTTCACAGAATGCCATAAATAAGCAGAGGGGAGGATTTTGCAGAAACTGAGAAAAATTTTACAGAATTTGTCATTTTAGGGTTGTCAGAAGGCTTTCCCAACGTGGATATAAGTAGGAGGAAAAAACTCAGATATTTTCCGGCGTGTAAGCAGGACATGCGGCGGGAGAGCGAACATTGACAAGTCCATAACCGGCAGCATAAATACGTTAGCTGTTCAGCCCGGAAGGGAAAAGCATGGCGGAGGAGGCGCGGCGACCATCTGCAGGCAGGAAAGATGCCTGTTAAACAAGATGACATCAAAGATGCAGAGCGGAAACAATCCATCCCCGGTCAGCCTGTGGCGGGCTGTTTGCAATGACCTGAACAGCCTACCATGATACTTCCGTCCAGTCACAGCCCCACGGGAGCGGGAACACGCAATGAGGGCGGCTCGGGGAGAACCTCGGAGGGGCATAAAACCCATGACAGCCAGAAGCCATGGCTGGTTTATGACTGCCGCCCAAGGGCGCAGAGCGTCCGATCCCGGGATGTAGTGTCAAATAGGGATATTGAGGAAACTGTTGATGAAGAACAGGCACGGCAGTTGATATAGATAATGGCGGCGGTTTTAGCCGCCGCCGTTTCAAAGGCTGTGCAGGAAGGAGAAAAGGATGATCAAGAGGGGTGATGTTTACTGGGCAGAGCTGCAGCCGACAGTTGGAAGCGAACAGGGCGGGGTACGGCCTGTGATGATCTTACAAAATGATAAAGGAAATTATTTTAGTAGTACGGTCATTATTGCACCGATGACGGCCAAGACGGGGAAACATAATCTTCCGATCCATGTGACGGTGTATGCAGGGGAAGCTGGAATTGGAAGAACGTCAATGGTGCTGCTGGAACAGATCCGGGTGCTGGATAAAAGCAGGTTGGGCGAATACATAGGGCATTTGGAAGCTGGTAGGATGAAAGATGTGGAATATGCAATGGCGGTCAGCTTAGGGCTGTTTGATGATAGTGGGATTGAAGAGGAGTTTGGCAGGGAACAGGTGGAATATGAGCAGTTTCTGCATATGTAATAGAAAGTGACGGGAGGCACAAAAGGGATGAACAAAGGGGAAGAAAAGAAAATCCATGAAATTTTAGAATCAGGCAGTATTGGGTACGCCTATCTTTTTGATGCGAAAGCAAGAAAAACCCTGGAAAAAGTAGTGTCTCTGGAGCCGGAAAATCTGGCGGCATTGTTCAGAAAGTATGGGACAGAGATGGAGTGGATGTCTGTGACGGATATGAGGGATAGAATGGTGCTGCGTGCAGCAAGTGGAAAAATCAGTTCTTGTAAGGATGAGGAAATGCGTCGGGAGATAGAGCAGCATCTGACAGCATTGTTATCGGCAGGAGAGAAAGCGACAAAGGTGCTGGAGGTAGATAAAAAGCGGCAGACCAATACTTTGGGGAAGAGGATCAGGCAGTGACATGGGCGGAATACGGGATGGAGATCTGGTTAAGATAATATTTTGACGGTATATGGAAGCAGCAAAAGCAGATGATTCCTCCACCCAGCATTGAGAAAAAAATTAGGAGGGGTTTAGTTTGGAGAAAAAAAGAGAGCAGGGAATTAAGTTATAAGCTGGCTGTGAAGCTATTGGACCTGATGTTGAAAAATGGTTTTTATTGCCGGAGGAATATGAAAAAATTGATGCTTTAAACCGTCTAACATTTAAACCGGAACTTTCCAAAGTATATGCTGAAAGCACTAGATATCCAGCAGAAATTGTGGTATTGTGTGGTGCTAATAGGAGAGGTAATTTTAAAGAGGGTATATCTGAAGATGGAGGAAAAGGAAAGCGATGGTAAAAAAGGAAAAGAAAGTCACACGGATTGATCCGGTCCGTACCACACAGCCCCTTGAACAAACACAGGAAAAACGAGTTTGTGCATATTGCAGGATCAGCACAGATTCTGAAGATCAGAAGCATTCGCTGGAAGCTCAAGTGGCATACTACAGTCGGCTCATTGGAGAGCGAAACAACTGGATTTTTTCAGGTATCTATGCGGATGAGGACAGGAGCGGAACAAAGTTGAATGGTCGGGATGAATTTCAGAAGATGATGCAGGACTGCCGGCGGGGACAGCATGATTATATTATCACAAAATCAGTCACACGATTTGCAAGAAATACGGTAGACAGTATTCAGGCGATTCGTGAATTAAAGGCTCTTGGAATAGGAATATATTTTGAAAAGGAACGGGTTGATACCCTTTCTGAAAAAAGTGAACAGCTTCTTACTATCTTAAGTTCCATTGCGCAAGGGGAATCAGAGAATATTTCTGCAAATGTCAGATGGTCTGTGGTACGGAGATTTCAAAATGGTACCTTTATTATCAGTGATCCTGCGTATGGATATTGTAAAGATCCAGATGGAAATCTGATCATTGAACCGAAGGAAGCGGCAGTAGTACGGAGGATTTTTGAAGCATATCTGGGGGAATGGGTTCCTATACAATTGCTCAGAGCTTACAGAAGGAGGGAATCCCTACTAGCCGGAAGTCAAATGGATGGCAGGAGGGAACCGTCAAAGAAATTCTTAAAAAATCCGGTTTACGAAGGGGATCTGCTTTTACAGAAGACTTGTACTACAGAAGGTATACCATTTAGAACGAAACGGAACCATGGAGAACTTCCTCAATATCTGATCAGGGATAACCATGAACCTATTATCAGCAGAGAAGAAGCGGAAGCAGTTCGTAAGCTCTGTACATATCGAAAGGAACAGCAGTGTGTCAAGGACTCAGAGGCATATCAGAACCGTTATGCATTTAGCAGCCGGATTCGGTGTGGGGTGTGCGGCAGCATATTCCGCAGGCAAAAACTATACATAGGAAAATCTTATGAAAAAAGTCCAGTGGTGCTGCCATAAACATATTCAGGATAGGAAAGCCTGTGGTCAAAAGGCAATCCGAGAAGAAAATATTGAACGTTTGTTTACCAAGATGTGGAACCGGATGGCAGGAAATTATGAGGAAATATTGATGCCTTTACTGGCTGGGCTTAAAGCAGTCCCAAGAGATCCAAAGCAGGAAAGGGAGATTCGGAAGTTAAATTATCAAATAGAGGAATTGAGAAAGCAGAGCTACATGTTGCGGCAGGTCCTGGTGGACGGCAATATTGGCTCTGCTGTTTTTATAGAAAGGCGGAACCAGCTGGATTCAGAATTGGAAACGCTAATCCATAGGCGGCAGCTTTTAGAGGCGGATCAGTTCTTTGAACAGGAGATCATGCAAACAGAATATCTGCTGACTGTATTTCGGAGCCGCCCAACCAGAATGGAAAATTATGAAGAAGAAGCATTTTTGATGATCATTGACCATGCAACGGTATATCCGGGGCAGAAAATCCGGTTCTGCCTGAAAAATGGATTGGAGCTGGAAGAGTCATTGGAGGAAGGGGGATTGGAAGATGGCAGGAATTAAACGGCAAAAGCGTTTTCCAATCGGATATCGAATTCAAAATGGCAGGGCAGAGGTTGTCCCGGAAGAGGCAGAGTTGGTACGACGTATTTTTCGGGATTATTTGGAAGGATCTACCACTTATGGAATTGCAAAGTGGATGACAGAGTTGGGAGTGCTGAATGCAAACGGACATCCTTCATGGAGTCATGCCTCTATCGGAAATTTGCTGAAGAACCCAAGATATTGCGGGGATGAATATTATCCGCCAATTATTTCAAAGGAGTTGTTTCTGCAGGTACAGGAGAGACGGGAAAATAGAACCAGCCAGCTGGGACGCAGGTATCATCCAAACAGTCATGCAGGCAAGGGTATTTTGAATGGAAAGATCTTTTGCGGAACGTGTGGATTAGAATATCGAAAATATGCGAAGAAGCGGCAAAAGCCCGGAGAAGATAAATGGTGCTGGAAATGTTCCAAGTATCAGAATGGGAGGAAGGTATCCTGCGGAAACCGGATTCTGTCAGAGGAGCAGATAAAAAATGCAGCACTAACAGCCATGAATCTGGTGGTGGAGCATCCGGAACTGGCACAGGAGGTTCAGAAAGAGAGCGCAGCAGTGGAAACACCCAAATACAGGAAGCTGACAAGACAGATTGAAGAACTTCTGCAGATTGAAGAGTTTTCGGCAGAAGAGATCAAAACATTGCTTTACGAGAGGGCAATGGAACAGTATCAATCTGCAGAGATAGAAAGCCGCGCTTATTATGGAAGGAAGATGGAAGAAATCCTGTGCAGAGGTGGAAAACAGGAATATTTTAATGAAAAATGCTTTCAAAAGACAGTGGAGAAAATCATGGTTTTTAAGAATGGAACCATGGATGTACATATGAAGAATGGAGTCGTAATCCAGATAAAAGAAGATGGAGGCGGGAAGCAGTGATGGAGGCAAGTATAAAAAAGAACATATCGATCATACCGGCAAAACCGGCGTATGACCGGAGCATCCGGCCGCAAATGCGAACCCTTCGGGTGGCAGCCTACTGCCGTGTCAGCACCCTGATGGAACAGCAGGAATCCAGTTATGAAGCTCAGGTACAATATTATACAGAGAAAATCAAAAGCAATCCGAACTGGAAACTGGCAGGGATTTATGCAGATGACGGAAAGAGCGCGACAAGTACCAGAAAAAGAGCGGATTTCCAGTCCATGATCGATGACTGCATGGCAGGAAAGATTGACATGGTCATTACAAAATCCATCAGCCGTTTTGCCAGAAATACCGTAGACTCCCCTGACAAATATCCGGAAGCTAAAAGAAAAGAACATTGCTGTATTTTTTGAAAAAGAGGGGATTAACACTCTGGAGGGAAGCGGGGAACTGCTGATTACGATCCTGAGCAGCCAGGCACAGGAGGAAAGCCGGAATATCAGCGAAAACTGTCACTGGGGAATTGTGAGACGGTTTGAAGTAGGACAGGTTATTGTCAACCACAATAAGTTCCTTGGATATACGAAGGATAAGGACGGAAATCTGGTGGTAGTACCGGAAGAGGCGGAACTGGTGCGGAGAATATACAGGCTTTTTCTGGAGGGGAACAGCAGCTATAGGATTAAAAGAATCCTGGAATCAGAGGGGATCAGGACAGTGACCGGCAATACCGTATGGCAGGCAACCGTGATTGATAAGATGCTGACCAATGAGAAATACATGGGGATGCCCTCCTGCAGAAGACCTATACCGTAGATTTTCTGACGAAGAAGAAGGTAGTCAATAAGGGGATTGTTCCACAGTATTATATAGAGGATGACCATGAAGCCATCATACCAAAAGAATTATTTTACCGGGTACAGGAGGAGAAAGCCAGACGAGGAAATATTTACCGGGCAGCCATCAAGAAAAAGAGGGGAGAGGAGAAGAGTAAGTACAGCGGCAAGTATGCGCTGTCGGGTCTGATGATCTGCGCAGAATGCGGACAGCCCTACCGGAGGCAGGTGTGGTCTAAATATGGAAAGAAAAGCGCTGTGTGGAGATGTGATAACCGGTTGAAACATGGTTCCGAGCGGTGTAAAAATTCCCCGACATTAAAAGAGGAAATCCTTCATGAAGCCATCATGATGGCAATTGGCAAGGTGGTAGAGGATCAGGGCGAATTTGTGCAGGCATTCCGTGAAAACGTGATCCGGATTATCGGAAGCTATGGAAACAAAGCAAAACCGACAGAATACAATACAGAGATTCAGGAACTGGAGAAGCATCTGATGTCGCTGATTGAGGAAAGTGCCAAAGGAAACTGCGGAGAGGAAGATTTTGATCGGGAATACCGGAGAGTTACGGCGCATCTGAAGGAGTTGAGAAAGAGAAAAGAACAGTCCAGGAAGGAACAACGTCTGGCAGAAGCCTATGATCAGAGAGCTGGAGAGGTGGACGATTATATAAGGAAAGCAGGGGTACTGAGCAGGGAATTTGATAATGATCTGGTGTGGAGGCTGATCCAGACGGTTAAGGTTATTAATCAGAATAAGATCGAGCTTCAGTTCCGGTCGGGGATCGTGATGGTGCAGAGGCTGGATAAGTGGGAAAATTAGAAATTGATATCAGGAAAGAAATACGGGAACCGTCGGGTTAAAAATATAAAATCTAAACATAAAATGAGGCAGAGCGAATCTTGCAACAAAAGTGTGCCTGTGATAAAATTTAAGTATGATAGGGAAAGTATATGCTTCTGATAAAAACAGGCAGAGAAAGGAAGCAGAGAGATGAGTAAGGATTGGGAAGAAAAGTTCAGACCGGAAGATCTGCAGAGAATCCGTGGATTTCGTCTGATGGATGATGACTTTATGTCAAAATGTTTTGAGGAAAATATCGAATGTACGGAACTGGTGCTGCAGATTGTGCTTGGCAGAGATGATTTGAAGGTGGAAAAGGTAGCAATCCAGCATCAGCTTAAAATCTGCAGGGCAGATCAATTATTTTTGATATTTATGCGACGGATCATGCCGGAAAAAGATATAATGTAGAAATCCAGAGAGCAGATCGCGGTGCGGGAGCAAAGAGAGCCAGATATCACAGCAGTTTGATCGATGCTAATGTGACTGAGCCGGGAGAAAAGCTGGAAAATCTGGTGGAAACTTATGTAATCTTTATTACAGAGCATGATGTGCTGGGAAAGGGAAAACCGATTTATCATATTGACCGGGTAATCAAAGAAACTGGTGAGAACTTTGGCGATGAGGCACATATTTTATATGTGAATGGCGAATACCGGGATGAATCGCCCATAGGGACCCTGATGCATGATTTTTCCTGTACAAATGCGAAGGATATAAAGTATAGAACATTGGCTGAACGTGTAAGATATTTCAAGGAAGATGAGAAAGGAGTGGCAGCTATGTGTAAGGCGATGGAAGATATGCGGGATGAGGCTGCTTTGGCAGCACGGTTAGCGGAAAGAAAAGAAGTGGCAAGCAGACTTTTGAAAAAAGGGGCGATGTCTTTTGAGGAGATTGCTGAGATTTCTCAGTTATCTGTAGAGGAGGTTCGTGCATTGGCGGGTAAAAGAGGGGCTTGATTTAGTGATAAATTACAAATAAGATTGATTTTGTAGTAAAAAATGATAGAAGGGTTGCCGGAAGGTGGTAACCCTTTTATTAGTTAAAGCGTATTATAATTGCTTAACGGGAAGGTTTAAGTTTAAGAATCAAATATGTAAGCGGAGGAGAAAAAGTGATTTTATATCATATAACATCACTAGAGAAACCAATTCAGAGTATTTTGATTCCCAAGATACCAGATGAAACAGAAATAGGTGAGAATTATACAGAAAAGAGAATCTGTTTAGCGTCTAGTATTCTGGAATGTCTTAAATCAGCGGAAATCGTAAACAAATTTGATGATGAAGTAGGATTGGTTAGAGTTTATAAGGTTAAAATTAATGAAGATGATCCAAATCTGGTCGGTTGGAATAAACTATATGAAGAAGGACTTGTGCCAGATGCAGCACTAACACATGAGTATTGGTATAAAAAGCCAATTATGCCTATTGAATGTAGTGTTTATAGAGTTTCGGGATGGACAAAAAAAGAATATATTATAGTGGATGCTGTTCAAAAAGAACAGATTAAAAAGATTTTATTTGAAATGAAATTATACGATGGGCAGATTGAGAAATGGAGTGCTTTTGATATAGTTAATTATTGGCTGCCACTTCATGGAGAAATTTGGGTCGAGAGGTTCAAACAGAGATTAGTGCATAGTGTTATTGATTATACTCCTGAGAGTGCTAAGATGTATGAGTCGCTGTTTGGTGAAAAACCAAAATTGTCACATGAGGAGCAAGATTTTCATATAAATAAATATTTGGAAACGTGTACAATAGTAAAAGAAAGTAGTATGGAAAAAACGGATTTATTCCAATTTGAAAAATGTTATAGTGAGGAAATTAAAATATACAAAAAAAGAATACAAATTGATATTAGCATGGGAATTTATTTTACCAGATTTTGTCTGGAGGAATAATGCTTATTTGTGGAAAATAAAAGACAGTTTTGGAAATATAACTGCATTTTTATACTACTTTATTGAACAGAGTGGAAAGTATAATATTTCATGTTTAGAAGTTGTACCTTTTATGAGAAATCAGGGAATGGGTGAGAAAATCATAAAACAATTTTTTGATATGAACAGCATCAATCCAAGAGATATTCGTGTAGAACCACCGAATTTGGCAACGGCTAAATTTTGGAGAAAATGTGGTGTTGAATGTTCTTGCCCAGAAGAGTGATTAAATATGGGTGAAAGAAAATTTGGAATGATATTAAAATAGACTACACGAGGAGGAACATGGGGTGGTATACAATTGTTTTATAAGATGTCATGTCTGTGGCAGTATAACACGAGTCAGGTTACAAGTTGGTTGGCAGGAGGAACATCCAATTGTCGTAGCGTGTAGAAAATGTGGGATTTCTTTAAATGGAAAAGTTAAAATAGGGCAGGATATGCCGGGATTGGAATTCAGTTTTGAGAATGCAGAAATTCTAAGAGAGGATGAATCGGCAGATTATGTTGTTGAATGTTCCGGAGAATTTCCAACTAAAAAGCTAAGTACTGATGAGAGAGAGTTTGTACCATCTCCATTTATGAGAAACCAAAGTCGAATGCAGGAGAATAATGGATATGAGAAATTTACAAGAAGTGTATCCAGATTAATGGAAACTGCACAGAGCTGGGCACAATATAAAAGAATATTGGATTTGTCTCAGAACGGAAATAAAGGCTATCTAATTCAAGAGGTGAAGAAACTGATTCCAGAGCAGTTTGCTCCAGGAACTAATGAGTTGGAAATTTTAAGAGCGGTGCATCTGGTAGAGATTATGGGATTTATTACACCGTTGAGGGATGATGTTATTTCAGAACATGAAGTAAGTGATAGTGTGCTAAAGTTGGATTTTGATCAGATAAGAGAATTGATAGAGTATTTAAATGCTCATGAAGGATATAGATTGGAAGATTTGCAATCTACAATCTATCAAATGCTGAGCGAGTTTATTGAGGTTTATCAATACTTGATCCCAGCATTTGCTACTCAGTTTTGTAAAGCAGATAGCATCGACTTTGCAGAGGAAGGATCGACAACAAGCAGTTTTGATTTGGTAAAACAGTTTTATTTAGATGTATATGAAGCTTTGGGAAATATATTAATTTTACCAGTTGCGTTAAACAACATAAAGTTTCGAGGAAATTTCAAGAAAGTCAAACCTGGATTAGAAAGAAGAGTTAATTCTTTGGACGATTTCTTTGGGCTTTCCAAAGCAAATAGATATCACTTATGTGATAGTGAAGAAATTTATACGGAGTATTTGCAGGTTATCATTAATGCGAAATTGCGCAATGCAATAGGACATAATGATGTTAAATATGATGCGATTTCTCAACAAATAACATATATACCAGATCCTAAAGATAGATTGAAGAGTAGGACAGAATACCTTTTGGAATTTGAAAACGAAGCATTACACTTATTCCAGGCAATCTTGGTGATTGCAGAATATCTGTATAAGATAAAAGAATTTGCGTTGATCGATAAAGGACATAGGCCAGCAGAATTGGGTATGCCATCAAAGAAGTTGAAAACCGGAAGAAACGATTTGTGTCCTTGTGGAAGCGGAAAGAAATTTAAAAAGTGTTGTTTAGGGAAAGGTTTATATGATTGAATATATAGGAAATACCAAGGAAGAAATTAGTAGTTTAATGTGATAAGTATATAGTTTGCAACGAAAGGTTAAAAAGAAAGATATTAAGAATTATGAAAATACTTTGAACCTAGAGTAAAGATATAAAAGTAAAACTATGAATGGATTTTAGGCGAGTAATCGGTTCCCGTCAGGGACAAAATCTGCTTTTCAGGAATCTGTTTCACACCCTCAACACATGTGGAGACGGTAGTACTGCTTTCCCACAAAAAGCCAGACGGACATATCAACGTAAAAGTTGAGTTTGGTAAGGGTGAGGGAAAAGTTCCACTTGATAATATTGCTAAAAGAGCCGAAGAATATAAGCCCAAAGAACGAGTGACCTACAAAATGATAAAGGAGTACATAGAAGCAAAATACGGCTTCAAGGTACATACCGCATATATCGCAGAGGTAAAGAGAGATTTAGGCTTGCCGATGTACGATGCTCCTAATGCGGTAGAAGAATTGAAACAGCCGAGGAAGCATCCGACAGCGGAGAAAGTGGAAGCGATAAAGGATGCGTTGAAGCATAAAGATAAGAATTTTTCAAAAGAGGATATTTCAGCAGAGTACTACTCAAAGTTACAGTATGACTTTATATCTTGTATAAATAAAATATATAATATTACCGATAAAGAGACAGAGTTTAGAGAAAATGTTAAGAAAGAGTTTTCTACAGAAAATAATAACAAATGGACAGCTATAAAAATCAAGATAGAAGTTCAATATGACAAGAATGAGAGTATTTCTTTGTTTTCAGACTACTTGATGGAATTAAGTGACACATGTACAAGCTTCTTCTTTTTATTTAATTATGAAGTTAATATAACTGAATTAAATAAACTCCTTAGTTTGAATGCTACAAATTTATTGGATAAAAACACGAAATACAAAAACTGGAAGCGGGAAGAAAGACCAATAAAACTAGAATAAAGTTAACTGAATTACAAGCAGAATATGAAGAATTTTTAAAAAAAGAAATATTTGATGGAGCATTAGAAAATAGAGTATATTTTGCAGACCAAAATTATGAGAATGCAGGGCAGATTAGTGTAAGAGAATTTCAATCACTTTTCAATTATAATTATTTAAATGCTACGCGTTTATTAAATGATGAAAAAACAGATAATTATTTTTCGATAAGTAAAGAACTACTTAGTCATTTTAAAAAAAGTAATGATTGGGAAGAATTTAAAAAGCAAATAATAAAAGATATTAAAGAAGGTCTAAAAGAACAAAAGCTCAACGAGAAAGTTAAAGAACATTCTTTAATAAAAGCACAAAACGCCTTGGATAGTATTGAAAAATGTTTTGAGTATAATAAAGGAGAATTTTCATTACAAACAGATATCTCTGATGAATTACTCTTAGGCTTTTTATCGTCTTCATTACAGACATTTTTTGAATTCGAAAATGGAACCAAACTTAAAGAGTTTTCTCAGGGATTAGGAATAAGTAATCTAATATTTATGTGCCTAAAGGTAGAAGCATTTGTCCAACAATATCAATCTGATGTAGTGGATATCTTTGTCATTGAAGAACCAGAAGCCCATATGCACCCACAAATGGAAAGAATGTTAATCAAATTTTTAAATGAAATATTGCTAAACGAGGATAATAACCGTGTGCAGGGAATTATTACGACACATTCTAGTGAGATAATTAAGTGTTCCAATTTAAAAAATATTAGAGTATTAAGAATTGATAAACTATTAAAAAGTGCTGTTTATGATATGAATTTATTTAAACAGAATTTGGAAACAGAAGAAGAAAGACAATTTTTCTCATTTTTATTCTCTATAAACTATTCAGATTTGATATTTGCGAATAAAGTCATTATGTATGAAGGAGATACTGAAAAATTATATATTGAAAAACTCTTAGCAGAAAAAAGAATTTGAAGGATTGTCAAATCAATATGTTTCTTTTGTACAGGTGGGTGGTGCGTATACTCATTGGTACAGAAAGTTGGTGTATTTCCTGAAAATAAAGACGCTGATAATTACAGATATTGACTATTGCAAAAAATTAACATCAATCGATGAAATCAAAGATGATGATGGAATTACAAATGCAGGCTTAATTCAGTATTATAAGGACTACGTTACTGTTAACATAATAAAGAGAGATATTTTGCCATATTGTGAACATAAGTGTAGGAAACAATTAAAAGATTGCCTTTATGAAAAAACGGAAATGGAAAGGATATCTTTAATACAGTCAGATTCTCGGAAAAAAAGCCATGCCCTAAAATAAAAAAAACCAGATTATTCTATTATGAAGAAAAAACCTACTGTAGTAGATATTGATTCGTGGATAAAAAATCCTGATTGTGAATTGATTAAAGTTGTATCACAAGGAGAAGCTGATGCGTATACTCGTACATTGGAAGAGGCGATGCTATGCAAACTCTTAGGAATTACAGTAGAGAGCAAAAAAAGTTCGGATTGGTGGGAAAAATAGATATCGATTAATAAAATTAAATTGGATATTCCAACTAGAAAAAGAATATAACGGTAAGAGATATTTTAAATGAGAATAAAAATAACAAAACAGATTTCATGTATTCAATAATTTTATCGGAATTACATTTAAAAGCTTTACCGAATTATATACGGGAGGGATTAATTTGGCTGATGTAAAGAAATTGAATAATATGTTTTTAGTTAACGCACCGGCAGGTAGCGGAAAAACGACATACATTGAAAATACGATTATTAATCTACTTGCCCAATATCCTAATCGTAGAATACTAAGCATTACTTATACAAATAGAGCAAAGGAAGAATTAAATTCTAGAATTAATAGTAAAAATGTTACAGTAGATACAATTCATTCATTTCTTTCTGACTTTGTTGGTCTTTACTTTTCAAAACCAGAGGTGATTGATTTATACCTTCAAGTGTTTGAAAAGAAGATAAAGGCACTGATTGACAATGGAGAAGATGATTCCAAAAATGCAAGGTATATTGATAAGTTTGGAAAACTGGATTTTGAAACTATTAAAAATAATCTACATAAAGTTTTTTACAATGAGCAATCCTATAGTAGCTATTATTATGGAGGGCTTTCTCATGATGATATGTTATTATTTTGTCGCAAGATGTTTGAAAAGTTTGAGATGTTAAAAAACGTTTATCTAATAAATATAGGTATATTTTTATCGATGAGTACCAAGATACATCTGCGGATGTGTTATATATTTTTTATCAATCTGTGCTGAATACGAGCAGTACCTTATACTTGCTTGGAGACAAAATGCAAGAGATATACAATAATTACGACGGTTCTTTTAATACTATACTTAATAAGTTTAATCAAGATGATGACTTGCGTATTAATTATCGTTGTTCTTCAAATATTGTTGGAATTCTCAACAACTTGTATAATGATGAGAAATTTTTTCAGCAACCAAATAAATCTAGTGGAAAAGTCAATCCTACTATTGTGATAACAAATGATTTTTCGGAGTCTTTTATGGAGCAATTTAAAGATTATATGCAGTTATATCTGTTTAATCGTGAACGTTTTGAAAAGATTGGAGCAAGTGATTTATATAGTGCATTATCAGATATGAAAGCGTATAAATTTCCTTCTCAATATACGCCTGTCGATGTGTTGACAGATACGACAAATGATAATCCTGATAAATTATTTCGGATATTATTTTGTGTTTGTGATTTTATTAAAATGGTAAGTATGGCTGCCTACGGCAAAAGCATTCAATTTGCTAGAGAAAAAAAGCAAATATTTAACAGTGGATTTACTAATATTGAGTTTCATAATGATAAAATCATTTTCTATGATAAAGTTCAAAAATTAGAGGAAGCATATGATTTGTCGACGATGACCATACAAGGGTTTTGTGAATTTCTGACTGACAATGAATATTGTAATAAGGATATTTTTCTTCCGTTTATAGAAGATACGGAATATGAAAAAGTGTTGAAAGTGTCGTTGTCACAACTGCATGCATTATATGCATATTTAGGTGCTCCTAGCGTTTCTACACAGCATGGAGTAAAAGGTGAAGGACATAATAATGTTTGCTTTATTGCCGAAGATTCAACCCGAAATCCAATAGTTTATATGTATGAATTTTTTCAGTTGTTATGTGCTGAGGATATTAATTTAACGGATTTTCAGAATTTTTATTATGATTATGTATCCGAAATAAAATCAATTAATTTAACATATTTAAAACCAGCTAAAACGTATAAAGCTCATGAGGGAGAATATTTACAATATGCTCAGTATATAAAAAAACAAGTATAAGGACAATAAATATTTTTTGTTTTGTCAACAAAAATATTATGATAAGTATTTGGGCAATCCTAATTCAACTAATGCAAAAGACTGCTTTAAATCAACAAAAATTCAAGGCATTTTATGGGCATATAAATTATTTTATGTAGGATGCTCTCGTGCAAAAGAAAATTTAGTTATTGTAATAGATGAGAACAAAATAGCTCCGTTTAGAAAAGAATTTATAAAAAGAATGACAGCAATAGGGTTTGATGTTAATGGAATATAAATTTGGAAAAGTGCTATTAACTTAACAGCAGCACAGGCAGCTATCGCAAATAGGTAGGAGTTCTCTTTCTTTGAATTGCCGCTTAGTTTCGAGCAGGCAGTAGCCTATCGAAAGGCTAACGGACAGTATGTAAGGAAAAATCAGTGGAGAGATACCACTGTAAGGGTATATTCATTGTGAACTCTTCATAAAAGTTACACTAAAACCATTCTGACCACATGATTATAGCTCATGGAGTCAGGAAGGTCATCACCTCATCGAGGCTTTTTACCACTCTTGATGAAGGCATCCATGATCTGCTTTGCTTCGTATGAACGTTTCCGTTCTTGTAGCTGTTCTAGCTTGGAGGCAGTTTTATCGTATCTTTCCTTGAGCTTGGCTAATTCTTCCTGGGTTTTAGCTATTTCGGCATCGATGGATGATACTGATTTGACTCTTGCCATGGCTTTAAGCCTCCTTCCGTTTGCTGTTTATCAGCGACTGATTGCCTGCAAGACAGCTGGCGATCTCAGCCGCATTGGTCTGGACGGTGTCTTCATCTAAACCAAAAGCTGCAAGAATGTTTTTCTGCTTGCGGGTTACTGCATGGTCCAGGATATAGTTGCCATTGTTTCTCCGTACCATCTCGATCTTTTCCAGTTCACGGAGCGCGGCTGGAACAGTCAGATAGTTCGATTACCATCGAGTTTCTGCATCGTTTCCTTCAGGAGATTATAGATCCTGTTCCGAACGATCAATGCTATAAACTCAATAAAAATTTTTGTTGAAACCGCTTCTGAAGACTGAACGCGCATGCTCTGACCGCCAAGGAAGGATTTATCGGCGCTGAACAGCTTTTCCGAAATATCACGGCCTTTGTACTGAATCAACGCCTGCTCTGCAGTCACCTTTTCCGAAGTGATGATGCAGAAGTATCCGCAGAGATTCAGCTCACGCTGTACTACATCGGACCGTTCCTGTACGCCGACAAGCTTTTTCCCTTGTAGTACAGGTTGAAATAATCCTGATAGGTTTTTCCGAACTGCGTATCGCTTCCGATATGCTGATCAAGAAATTCGTGATAACGTTCTATCTTCTGCTCAAGCTTTTCTCTCTCGGCAGCCTGCCGGGATGGATTGTAAAATATATGGAAATACCGATTATCGGTATCATCCTCATAAAGTCTGGAGGTGATCGTCGTGCCATAGACCTTATAGGTCCGGATAAGACACTTGCGGTCTGTTTCAAACGTATTTCTGATGCTGTTAACCATCGATGTTACAAGAGATTTGCATCCCTTGGCCATGATGATGAATGAGTACTGGTTTTCATCCATGTACTGGATGTTTTCCTTTGCTGAAGTATCCACGGTCGAGGATAAAGCCTATCTTTTTATAGCCGTACTCGATGACTTTGTCGACCATGCACCGAAACTGCGAAACATCTGTGATGGATCCCGGATACTCTTCGTAAAAGAGAGGTACACGGTTGGTCTTGTCAAAGGCAATCGATACATTGAATACAGGAATTCCTTTATCATCCTTTGCTTTTCCGAATTCGACCAGGTCGATATCACCTGCCTGACAATTCTTGTTGGTAGAGTCGTAGGATACATAAATTCTCTGTTTCTTATCTCTGCCGGCATTCCAGTCATCCAGAAAGGTGATGATCTGATCGCAGCTCACTGTGCTGAGCAGTCTGCTCACCGTCACATCGCTGTAGATCTTCATCTGATCAGTGAAAAGCGGATGGCAGAACGCAAAATCCGGATAGTACTGACCGGCGTTATCCTGATCGATGATTGAGAACGACACAAGATCCAGAAACAGCCCTGTATTTTTGCCAAGTGGCTTATACAGCATTTCAGACAAATGGTATTCATCAAGCACATGCCTAATGACAATCCAGGAACCTATGCGAAGACAGCAGCTGCGGTCGGCATCATTTCGTTCTCCCGGAAGGACAGCATCAGGAAAATATCCCTGATACTGCTCATTTCGGAAACATCATCGAAGAATTTTCTGAAGAAACTTTTCCGATGATGGCTCTTTTCAGAATCGGAATAGCATATCTCTTTTCGCTCTTGTATTCCTGACCGTATTGGTATAGGACATAGGTGACAGAACCTTTTTTCTTGGTGATGATCTTGCCCTTTGCCTCAGGAATTTCAACCTGAAAATCGTAGTACATGGAGTTCCTCCGTTCAGTGTAACCGTTACACTAAATATACTACAATTTCGGGGAGAATGGCAAGCCCGAAAAGCTAGAAAATAGGCAGGTTTCAAGGATTTTTAGATAACGCTCTCTACTGTGATGCAAAACATCATAGACGATAAAACGCTTGATGCTTCACAGGGTATTATACATCACAGAGAGGGCGTTGACCTGCTTCCGTCAAACATTGAGCTGTCGGGCTTTGAGGTAAGGCTAATCAATGCAAGCGTACTTCAGATTCAGAATTATGTGCAGACTCTCATAGAAGTTACGAAGTCTCAGGAGTTTCGCAGACACCTGTTAACGTGAATGTCTATGATGTTCTGGCTGATATCAAAAAGCAGACCTTGGGACTATCGGAAGTTTATTAGCATCAGATTAACTGGAAGGAAGAATTGGAAAGTGAAAATAGCGACTCTGTTATAAGCGTCGTGTACGATCATGTTGTCAGGGCTGTCATGAATGTTGTGAGAAATGCTGCTGAGCACACGCCCAAGGGCAGTGTGATAAATATTACAGTTACTTACAGCGACGGAGAACTTGCCTTTACTGTTGAGGATTCCGGAAGTGGCTTTACGCCTGAAGGGCTTGCCCATGGCACAGAGCAATTTTTCATGGATGATTCTAGCAGAACCGGCGGCTCTCATTATGGCATAGGATTGTTCTTTGCGAAAAAAAAGTAGCTGAGGAGCACGGAGGAAAGATTGTTCTTGCTAATTCCAATGAGACTAGTGGAGCCAAGGTTGAGATAAGCTTTACTAGTCAATAGTGTTGATAGCATTACGGGAGTACTCTAGCAAGAGTGGAATCAGATTACTAAAAGCACAAGATATTAAGAAGTAATGCGGTAAGGTTAAATTTTTTTGTTATGTTTATTTGTATAGCAATCCTTTTGGTGCACTAAATTTAATAATAGGGAACTTTTGCGACAAACAACATGTCAAAAAGTTCCCTAAATAATTCTTGATAATTAGGGAACTTTTTTAATATAATATATAGCATAAAAGTTCCCTAAAAAGAGAGGTGAAATGAATGGGAGCAAATTATTCAGAAATTCAAGAATTATTACAGCAAAAAGCGGATATACAGACGAGGCTTAATCTGATGCCATATGATGGAAATCCGGAAATTAAGGAAGCAAATGGCTCAAAATACTTGTATATGCGTAAGCGAGTAGCAGGTAAATTGACCTCTACTTATGTAGACGTATATTCAGATGAACTATATCAGTTGCTTTTGCGTAATGCCAAGGAACGCAAAGATTTAAATAAAGCCATTCGTAAAATCAATAAAGATTTAGCGGCACTTGGTTACGAAGATAAAGAACTTTCAGCGAGAGTATTACAAAATTTGGATTTTGCCAGAGCAAATTTGAAAGCGAACATTTATGATCAGGCAGTGTTAGAAGGTGTCGCAACGACATTTCCGCAAACGGAGGATATTATCGAGAATGGACAAGTCCATGGGGTATCGGCTACGGATGTGCAGAAGATTCTTAATTTGAAACACGCCTGGGAATTTATCTTAGATAGAGATGTGATTCAGAGTGAAAGTAATTATCATATGCTTTGTCATATTGCAAAGTTGGTTAATGAAGGTTTCTTTTATGATGGAGGTCGTATTCGTGGTATTCCTGTGCAGATAGGCGGAACAAGCTATGTACCACCATTACCTATTGAAACAGTGGTTATCGAGCGAATAGATGAAATTAGAAGTCGGGATAAAGAGCCAATAGAGATAGCGATTGAGTTATGTATGTACTGTATGAAAACGCAGGTGTTCAAAGATGGAAATAAGCGAGCATCGGTTATTTTTCATTATCTGCCAATCATTATCTGATTGCACAAGGTATGGGATTTTTAGTTATACCGGAAAACACTGGATGTACCGGAATTTAAATCCGACAGCAGTTATTGGTGCAATATTATGAAGGTCTGAGCCATTTAGACAGAGGTCATTGGCGCAAGTGTTTATGCGGGTTCGCGGATGTTGAGGTCTGAAATAATGATACCGCATGTGGAGGCATTGAAGCATTTTAAGATGAATAGTTAATAAAGATGCAATTATGCCATGTATACTCGTGGTTAAGATGATGAAAATTAAATCATTATTTTTTCACTGTCTATACAGCAGAATCAGCGAAAAGAATTGCTGGATGTTACCATTTGTGATGATGGATCTGGAATTTGGTCATGGGAATTATAATACATACATTATTTGTCTTAAGCACTGGGGAGATGGATCAGATGATTAAGCAGGGGCAGATATTACAAAGCCGTTTAGTCTTTCGGTACTTCTTTTGAAAATAGAAGCACATTTCCGCCGCAGACAGGAGAAAACGGAAGCCGGAAAGATGATTTCGGGAGATATCGTATTTATCGCAGGAGAAATGAATGAATCTTATGACAGAGATTGCTGCAAAGGAAGAATTTTCCGGGCTGGATGCTGTTTCGGAATTGCTTAAGGAAAAGAATGTTGAAACCAACGAACGGGGAAGGCGGTTATTGGAGCAATATGGCTACTGGGGAAATAATGGGAATGCATTTTATTCACAATTCCGGCATCAGGTTATGGTGACCGGTGCTGTAAGCACTGTGATATGCGTACTTCTTTTAACTTTTTACTTTATTGGAAGAAAAAAGAAGATGCGTGTCATCAGAAAATTTTAGAGCAGTTGGAAGAAATTCTGATCAGATTCCGTGAAAATAAATTTGATGATTTACTGAAAACGGAAAATCCAGCAGAACTGGAAAAATTGAATGACCAGCTTGAAGCAATCGGACATCATATTCAGTTGATAAAGGAAGAAGCAAGGGCAGAAAAGGAGAACACGAAAGAAATGGTTTCTGATATTTCTCACCAGTTAAAGACACCGGTTGCAGCTTTGGATACATGTTTTAGTGTGCTGATGCAGAATGACTTAAGTGCCACAGAACAGGAGGAGTTGATCAACGTTTTAGATAATGCGGTCAAGTACAGTCCGTGTGGTTCAAAAATTTTTATTCGGTTACAAAAAGAAACAATCTTGTAAGAATGGAAATTGAGGATCAGGGAATTGGTATTCCGCAGAATGAGTATCACAAAATTTTTCAACGATTTTACAGAGGAAGTTCCAGGGAGGTCATGGAAAAGAGTGGTACAGGAATCGGACTTTTTCTATCGAGAGAAATTATCGAAAAACACGCAGGTACGATCACGGTGACCTCCGGCAAAAAGAAAAAAGGAAGCACGTTTGTGATTCAATTACCATATGTTGGTTTTAAAGAAATTTTTCTGTAAGACTGCTCGTTTTTTTGAAAGTGAAATGAAAGATTGCCCTTATACAATTTGGATGTAAGAAAAAAAAGAGGCAACACATGCTCGATTTTTTGAAATGGCGCAGGTGAAATCAGGTCAAAGAATCAAATTATATTTGCAGATGAGCCGACAGGAAATCTTGATTCCAAGACCAGTGATGAGGTAATCGCTCTGCTTAAGATGACAGCAAAAAAATATGGACAGACAATTGTAATGATTACCCATGATGACGAAATTGCACAGGTCGCTGACCGTATTCTGGTGATTGAGGACGGACAGGTGGTGGATTTCAGATGAAGACAATAAGCAGGATTGCATATAGCAATGACAAAAGGAACAGGACCAGAAGTATACTGATCATGATGGCAATCTGTCTGACCACGATGCTGCTTGTTATCATCAGTACTGTGGGAAATGGGGTAATTCATTTACAGAAAAGTCAGGCGGCAGGATCATATGGAAGCAATTATGGTCTGTTTGTCGCAGCAGATGCCTCGCAGTAATAAGGAATATGAGTTAAAGGAAGGAAAGTATCCGGAAAAAATGCAGGAAATTGCCGCAGGAAGAGCATTTTTTCGTGCAATGGGGTATGGTGATGTAAAGATCGGAGATACGGTTACACTGGATTACCGTGCAGGGATGCGGTCAGAATATAAGCCGGAAGAGTTTGTTGTCAGCGGAATCCTATATGATCGGAATGAGTATACCACCGAGGCATCTTATGTTGCTTTCGGGTCACAGGAGTTTTATGATGAGCACGTCGCGGAGAATGACAGACAGTATAATACCTATTTTACCTTAAACGATTCTGCAAATGTATCTATGAATAATATTGAACCGGTTATAAAGCAGATTGCAGCAGCTTGTGGAATCGAAGAAAAAAACGTTATAGTCAATGATCTCTATTTGCAATGGGTCTTGCAGCCGAGTTATGAAACGATTGCGGTATGCGGGGTTTTGATTCTTGCAATTGTACTTTTCTCTGTTGTGGTCATTTATAATATTTTTCAGGTCGGTATTGTCAACAAGATACAGGAGTATGGAAAAATCAAGGCTCTGGGAGCAACAAAAAAGCAGATGAAACAACTGATCTTCAGAGAGGGTATGTTTTTGACAATTTCTTCAATACCAGTTGGATTGCTTCTTGGTTTTCTGATTGCAAAATGCGGTTTTAACTGGCTGGTAGAACAGGGAAACCTTGTATCAACCGGAACTGGCTCTATGGGAGTCCAAAATCAGCAGATGCCACTGTTTTCCCTGCCTGTTATGCTTCTATGTATTTTCGTGTCATTTTTTACCGTTGCTTTGGCGCTGCGCAAACCAATGAAAATTGTTTCACGAATTTCACCTATCGAAGCAACACGGTATTTAGAAAATGCAGAAACACACAAAAAAGGAAAACGAAATGGCAGAAAAAATGTCACCGTGTTTTCTATGGCAATGGCAAATATAACGGGTAATCCAAAAAGAACCATTGGTACCATCCTCACACTGGGGCTTTCCTGCGCATTGTTTGTGATTATCTCTAATTATGTAGGAAATATTGATACGGAGCATGAAGCACGTCTTTCCGTTAATCATGGACAATTTGAACTGCAGCTTGACTATTCTGCTGAGTACGATGAAAGATATCCGGAGAATAATCTGGATACGATTCTGACGGATAATCCATTGAATGATTCAATGATTGAAGAAATCAAAAGCATTCCAGGAGTGACAGATGTCATGACGAGAGAGATTGTCTCTGTAAATCTGAACGGAACAAGATTTCCGGCTGATATTGTGAGTAAAAATGATTTTGATTTTATGCGCCAAGACGGGGACATTGGCTCTATGGACTATGATCAGGCGGTAAAGAATGGTGAAATTTTCTTTGGTTGGTTGATGTGGATGGAACAAGATGGATATGCTCCGGGTGAATCCATTGCATTTGACTTTGAGAATGGAAGTGAAACCTATACCTATCAGGGAAAGATTGCAGGATCCTTTGTAAGCGCGGACACTTATCTTGTCATTCCGGAAGGTGTATACCGTTCCATGAATCCGAGGGGAACAGCCTATGGCTATCTGTGGGTGGACTGTGATAAAAAAGATGTTGCATCTGTGGGACAGAGTCTGAATACTTTGATTTCTAATACTTCGCATATAAAAATGGATACCTATCATGCACAGTTACAATCTGCAGAATCAGTAACTCGCATGATGAAGCTTGGCTGTTATCTGTTTATGGCGGTTGTAGGACTCATCGGTTTTATGAATATGGCAAACACCATAATCATGAATATTACGACAAAAAAGCAGGAATATGGTGTATTACAGGCTGTGGGTATGACAAATAAACAATTAAATTTATGTCTGCAGTTACAGGGAATGATGTTTACGGTTGGCACCATATGCGTAGCTTTGATCATTGGTCTGCCGCTCGGCTATGCACTTTTTTCCTATGCAAAACATAATGGAATATTTGGAATGAATATCTATCATGTTCCAATCGTACCAATTTTTATTATGATTTTTTTAGTCGGTCTGTTGCAGATTGTACTTTCCTGCGTTTTAAGCAGTAATCTGAAAAAGGAAACGCTGGTTGAAAGAATAAGGTATCAGGGATAATTTTTATGAAAAACTTTCAGATACTGAAATCGAAGAAATTATCAGGAAGATGGACAGGATGTTTTCAGAAGAAGGCTATGAAAAAGACTTATGAATGGGCATTGAGACTTATAAAGGAATATCCGAATTGTAACATGCTTATCTGGCAGACTGCGGTAATGCTTGATGCAAGAAGAATAACGGATAAATGCACGAATCAGGAAAAATATGATAAGCGGATTAACGCATGGTATGAGCTGGTACTACATGATGAGAATGAAGAGAAATCTCTATTGAAAGAAAAGTTGCAGCATGATAATATGGCCGTATAGACGGATGAATAAATTTATAAATGCGGATATATACGGAATGTTGATGGAGGAAAAATCATGATTATCAGTGAAAGAATTTTTTATGTGATGGAGCAGAAGAACATAACGCAGTTGGAACTATCAAGAAGAACTGGAATTGCAACAAGTAACATCAGTGACTGGAAGAAGAAAAAGACAAATCCCAAAGCGGACTGCCTGTTATCTATATGTGATGCATTGGAGATTACTCCCGAACAGCTTTTGACAGGAAAAGGAATTGATCCAGAATACAAAGATGCAGATATGGATTATGAAGTTACCAGAGCGGATATTAGAATTTTGAAACAGATTCACAGCCTTGGAGATGAGCAGTATAAAAGATTAATGGCGTATATGAAAGCCTTGCAGAAGTTGGAGCAGATGGAGAGTATAGTGGAGGATTAACCTGTGAAATCCCAATTTGTGGCTTCACGATAATGGAACGATATAAGCAGCTTATAGAAATTGCAACAGATTTGTTTGGAGGAAGAATGGAAGAAACAAAAGAATTGATTACTACAGATGATATTCGTAGTAAAGTGTATATAATTCGTGGACAGCAGGTAATGTTGGATAAAGATTTGGCAGAAATTTATGGCTATGAAGTAAAAAAGTTAAATCAACAAGTAAAAAGAAATATAGAAAGATTTCCGGAAGATTTTATGTTTCGACTATCTAATGGTGAAATTGATTCCGTGAGGTCACAAATTGTGACCTCACGGAAAAAGGATTTTTTGCTGGACAGGAAGGCGGACGTAGATATTTACCATACGCATTTACAGAGCAAGGAATTTATATGCTTGCAACAGTTCTTCGTGGAAAATTGGCGGAACAACAGAGTATATTTATTATGCGTACTTTTTAGGGAGATGCGTCACTATATTAGGCAGAATCAGCAGTTTGTTACCAGAAATGAAATGGATCTTTTAACAGCAAAGGTTGGAACAATAACGGAGAGGCAGGACCGAATGGAGAATAAGGTAGATTCAATTCAAAAAGATGTGAATATCTTAGCAGATAATTTTATTACCGATAAAGACAAAAAGAATTTTGTGATTTATAAAGGCCAAAAGTTAGAGGCTGACATTGCTTACATAGAAATCTATCAGCAAGCAAAGAAATCAATCTATGTTGTGGATGATTATATGAATGCAAAGTCATTACAACATCTTTCTCAGAAGGCTGATGGTGTGGAGGTTGTTTTGTTCACAGAAAATGGAAAAGGTGGGAAGGGGTTTCTTACAAAATCTTTAGTGACAGATTTTCAAAATGAATATCCTTCTCTTCAAATTAAGCCTAATCCCGATTGTCATGACAGGTTAATTGTACTTGATTATGGGGAGGAAACAGAACTGGTTTATCATTGTGGAGCATCTAGTAAAGATGCAGGGAAGAAACTTTGTGCAATTAACCAGATTATAGAAACCGCAATTATTCATCCGGTAATAGATAGATTACTTTTGCTGCCGGATAAACAAATATAACTTGTGGTCAAATTTTTTGACCGCAAGGCAGAGGAATTGCTGGTATCTGCAAAGGCTAAGAAACGCTCTCTGCTGGCAGATAAGATTACAGGGGATAACATTTACAAGGCACTCATTTTCTTTGATAAATTGTATGCTCAAATGAACGAAGTAGAGAAACGGGAGTTCCTGTCGCAGTTAGTGGATAATGTGCAGATTTACGAAGAACGCAAAGAGAATGGTCAGTGGCTGAAATCCATAGAATTTAAGTTGCCGATTATAGAAAAAGAGTTTACACTAAGTTTGGACAATGATGCGCAAAACGAGACGGTGTACTTGTTGTCCTTTTACATAGAAAAATGCTTCACCCACCAAAAAGGTTTCAGCTCCGTACAGAGCTGAAACCTTTTTAAAATTCAAATAAAAAATGCCCAGAACCGGAATCGAACCAGTGACACGAGGATTTTCAGTCCTCTGCTCTACCAACTGAGCTATCTGGGCAGGAATACGGAATTCTCCGAAATCCGTGCTCTATTGTACATGGAATTGTCAGAATTTGTCAATCTTTTTTTGAAAAATTCGCTTCTCGAAACTATCTTGACGAAAGCGGGAGGGAAGAAGATAATGATAGCATGAGAATGACCCTGAAAGGGCAAAAAGAGGAGGATAAAAATGGCACTTTTACATGTGGATTTCTTTTCTGATGTACTGGGGATGTGTACGTCAGCGGACGTGATTCTGCCGCAGCAGACAAGCGGACAGATCGGAATGGAGGGAAAAGGTGCAGAGGGTAAGTTAAAAACCATGTATCTTCTGCACGGAATGAGCGACGATCAGACAATCTGGCAGCGCCGAACCTCTATCGAGCGTTATGTGAGCCAGCTTGGTATTGCAGTTGTTATGCCCACCACACATCTCGCGTTTTATACAGATACAACCTATGGAATGCGTTATTGGACCTATATTTCCGAGGAACTGCCCAAAATCTGCAGAGAATTTTTCCCGCAGATGTCGGATAAAAAAAGAAGACAATCTGGCAGCAGGCCTGTCGATGGGTGGCTACGGTGCATGGAAGCTTGGTCTTGGTGCAAGTGAGACATTTGGAGCAGCAGCATCTCTGTCCGGCTGTCTGGATATTATTGAGGATGTTGGAAGACATCTGGAGGGCGATAGCCGGGATGCAGCTCTGTTCAGAGGAATTTATGGTTCTCTGGAACAGCTGGAAGGCTCTGATGACGATCTGATGGCACTTGCAAAGAAGCTCAAGACCTCCGGAAAACCGATTCCCAGACTTTACAGCTGGTGCGGTACGGAGGATTTCCTGTACGAGGGAAACAAGAGAGCATGGGAATATATGAAAGAGCTTGGCTACGAGATGAAGCTGGAAGAATCCAGCGGCGACCATCAGTGGAAATACTGGGATGCGAAGATCCAGGATGTGCTGCGCTGGTGGCTTGACACCGATCTGGATCTGACCTGACGGAGGAAGATTGAAAAATATAATTTTTCAATCGTGAGATTTGTGTCTGCGCACACGTGACACAAACTCGGCATGCGCAAAAAGCGTGCGCGGAAATGAGAGGAATCATGGAACAGGAAATTAGGCTGCTTTGCAGCGGTTACGGTGCAGAAACGGGCAGTGACCTGCTTGCGGTAAAGCTTTTTGAAAATACGGAAACCGGGGAAGTGCATACGGAAGTAACCGGCGGAATCCGGCAGGGAGACAGTCCGTCCTTTAGCCTGATGCATGGAGGCTTCCTGTATACAGTTGCGGAGCTGGTCGGAGAAAAACACGCTTACATTTATCAGTACCGCCTTTCGGAAGATGGGATTCCTGTCCCGACCGGCAAAAGATTTTCCTTCCGGGTGGAGAGCTGTGCCATCTGTATGCCGGGAAAAAGGCATTGTATGCGAGCTGCTATGGAACCGGGGATTTCTTTGCAGTGGATTATGATCTCGAAAAAATCCGTTGGCATCGCAGTCCGGGTGCTGGCGTGATCGATGCACAGACAGAAAAATCTGCCCGCACGCGCACTGGGTCAGCGAGCAGGATAACATTCTGTACCTTGCAGATCTTGGCTGTGACCGGATTTACCGTTACGAGTTAAAAGACGGACTGCCGGAAAAAGAACTGGAAGCGCTGGTTTTGCCGACCGGTGAGGGACCGCGTCAGCTGCTGCCGGAGAAAGAATCCGGAAAGCTGCTCAGCGCTCAGGAGCTGGGAGGCACGCTGCGCCGCTGGGAAAACGGTGGCTGTAGCGAGTGTGTAAAGACGAGCAGATTTGACGGAACAAACTATCCGGGAACAATCTGCATGGCGGATGAGAAGACGGTGATTGTCTGCAACCGCGGTGCGAATACGTTGTCTGCATTTTCGACAGACGGAAAACTGCGTTACCTCGGCGAATGGGCAACGGGCAACTGGCCTCGGCATCTTCTGCAGATTCCGGGGACGGATCTGATCGTCAATGCATGCAATAAAGAAGGCACGCTGGTTATTTTTGCCTGGAATGGAAAAGAACTGATCCGTAAAGACGAAATTATCCTGCCGGGCGCATCCTGTGCGGTTTATTTATCCGGAAAGTAAGAGAACACACAGTCTCTGTTTCAGATCAGCCGCAAAAATGCCAGCAGAATCAGCAGGGCTCCGGAGAGCCAGTCAACAGAAAAATGAGTTTTTTGTGCAAGGCGGTTTCCAAGCAGGAAGCCGCCTTGTATTGCTGTAAATCCGAATAGGAGGGAAAAGAAAAAGAACGGCGACAGGATTTAGATTCCCGAGGGCTGCACCGAAGCCTGCTGCAGCACCGTCTAAGGACATCGCGAGGGCGAGGCAGACGGATTCCGGGACAGAAAGGCTTTTGGAGGCGTCGGCATCCGCCTTACAGGGATCGGCGTAGACGGAGAGAAAAAACTGGAAATGCAGGGCACGGAACATGAAATTTCTGGAAAAGCCATCGTGACGGCACAGAAAGGATTTGATCGCTTGATCGAGAATCCGAAGGGTGCCCATGCAGACGAGCAGTAAAAAGCAGATCAGTCGGGCGGCGATAGGGGAAAGAAATGGACGGACGAGGGATCCGGCAAGCATGGAAAGGCAGAGGACACCCGAGCAGACCAGGCTGACAGTGACAGCGCAGACCAGAGGAAGACGGATTTTGCTGCTTCCGTAGGGAAAGCCCGGCGACAAATGTATCCAGGGAAAGGGAGAGGGCGAGAAACGCGGCCTCGGGGATTATCCATAAGAAAGTCATAAGAATCGGCTTTGGCGGCAGGTGATTTGCTATTAGAGTATGCCTGCCGGATGGCAAGGGTGCGCAAAAGGGCTGGGTTCCTAGAACGAACCCAGCCCCATAGTACGGAGAAGGAGGGATTTGAACCCTCGCGCCTGTTACAGCCTACCGGTGTTCGAAGCCGGACCCTTCAGCCACTTGGGTACTTCTCCATATATTTTTACAACATCATCATTCTAGCCGAAAAATCTCTAATATGCAAGCGAAAATTTTACAGTCACTTGTACATATTTTTAAAATATTATATAATTCTAGTTAAATGATGGCTGCAGAGGGCGCAGCACAGAGAAGGAGGACTTTGGGATGAAGAGAATAGGTATGCTGACCAGCGGCGGTGACTGTCAGGCACTGAATGCAGCGATGAGAGGCGTGGCAAAGGTGCTTTATAACAGCACGGAAGACGTTGAAATCTATGGCTTTCAGGACGGTTATCAGGGACTGATCTACGGAAAGTTCCGTCTGATGACCTATGACGATTTTTCGGGTATTCTGACAAAGGGCGGCACAATCCTTGGCAGCAGCCGTACTCCTTACAAGCTGATCCGTGAGCCCGGCGCAGACGGTGTCGACAAAGTGGCGGCGATGAAACAGACCTATTACAAGCTGCAGCTGGACTGCCTGGTAATTCTCGGCGGCAACGGCACACATAAGACAGCGAATCTGCTGCGCCAGGAAGGCCTGAACATTGTAACGCTGCCCAAGACCATCGACAACGATCTCTGGGGAACGGATATGACCTTTGGCTTCCAGAGCGCGGTCAATATTGCAACAGACGCGCTGGATTGCATCCATACGACGGCGGCATCCCATGGACGCGTATTTATCGTAGAAGTTATGGGACACAAGGTTGGCTGGCTGACCTTAAATGCCGGTATCGCGGGCGGCGCGGACATCATTCTGGTTCCGGAAATTCCTTACGATATCGACAAGATTGTGGAAAAAATCAACGAACGGCATAACCGCGGCAGCAGATTTACAATTCTGGCAGTTGCAGAGGGCGCGATCTCCAAAGAGGACGCCAAGCTGTCGAAAAAAGAATATAAGAAAAAACTGGAAAACTACAAATATCCTTCAGTTTCCTACGAGATCGCAGAGCAGATTCAGGAAAAGAGCGGCATGGAGGTTCGAGTAACCGTGCCCGGACATACCCAGAGAGGCGGAAGCCCCTGTGCCTATGACCGCGTATTCGCCAGCCGGCTCGGATCAGAAGCAGGCAGGATGATTCTTGACGGGGAATACGGCTTTATGGTGGGCTACAAGCACCGCGAAATCGTCAAGGTTCCGCTGGAAGAGGTAGCAGGTAAGTTAAAAATGCTTGATCCCAACGCATCCATCGTCAGAGAGGCGAAGATGATGGGCATCAGCTTCGGAGATTAAAAGACAACGGACGGCGCCGCGTACATTGCGTGACGCCGTCTGCTTTGCGGAGAACATAAGGAGGTTCGTCCATGTCCTACACGGCGATGTATCGACGGTTCCGTCCGACTACCTTTGAAGAGGTTAAAGGACAGGATGCGATTGTCACAACACTGAAAAACCAAATCCGGTCGGATCGTATCGGTCATGCCTATTTATTCTGCGGTACAAGAGGTACCGGTAAAACGAGTATTGCGAAGCTTTTTGCAAAAAGTGTCAACTGCGAGCATCCCGTGGACGGAAGCCCCTGCGGAGAATGCGCATCCTGTAAGGCGATTGCAGAAGGCAGAAGCATGAATGTGATAGAAATAGACGCAGCGTCTAATAACGGCGTCGATAATATTCGTGAAATCGTGAATGAAGTGGCATATTCCCCGACGGAAGGAAAATACCGCGTTTATATCATCGACGAGGTTCATATGCTTTCTGCGGGAGCGTTCAACGCACTGTTAAAAACCCTGGAGGAGCCGCCGTCCTACGTCATCTTTATTCTGGCGACGACGGAAGCCAATAAAATTCCGGTTACGATTTTGTCCCGCTGTCAACGTTATGATTTCAAGCGCCTGACGGTCGAACAGATCGAAGAGCGCATGAAGGAAGCCCTTGCCGCGGCGGGCGAAGCGCTGCCGATCGAGGAAAAGGCGTTAAAATACCTTGCAAAATCCGCAGACGGTGCGATGCGTGATGCCTGGAGCCTTCTGGATCAGTGCCTTGCGTTCCATTTCGGACACGAGCTGACCTACGATATGGTGCTGGACGTGCTGGGCGCGGTGGATACGTCGGTGTTCAGCAAACTGTTGCGCTGCGTGATTGCGCGGGATGTGGCGGGCTGTATCGGTGTGCTGGAAGAGATCGTGCTGCAGGGACGGGATATGAGCCAGTTTGTTTCCGATTTTACCTGGTATCTGCGCAACCTCCTGCTGGTGAAAACTTCCGGGGATTCTTGTGAAGAAGTGATTGACATATCCAGTGAGAATCTGGCAAGATTGAAAGAAGAAGCGCAGCAGATCGAAGTAGACGCGATCATGCGGGATATCCGGTGTTTTTCGGAGCTGTCCGGTAGGATTCGCTATGCGGGTCAGAAACGTGTCCTGATTGAAATGGCGCTGATTCGGCTGTGCAGGCCGGAGATGGAGACGAACGAAGATACACTTCTGGAACGGATTCGAAAGCTGGAACAGACGGTGGAACAGATCGAAAGCGGCTCGATTGCAATCGCAGCGGCGCCGACAGGACAGCCCGCAGTGCAGGCAGCAGCGCCGGTCAGAAGGGCAGAGCTGCCCAAGGCAGTTCCCGAGGAAATCAAAGAAATCGTAGCCAAGTGGCCACGGGTTGCAGGAAGTGCACAGCAGCCGATGAAGTCGTATCTCAAAATGCGCGCTTAAGCCTTGGCGGTGACAATCGGCTGCTGCTTGTGGTGGAAGACGGGCTGGCGTCCGATTATTTTACCAAAGAACCGGCAAATAAGGGCGCACTGGAACAACTGTTGGCGGAGCTGACGGGCAAGCAGATCGAGGTTGAAGTCCGCAGCGTGCGCAGCAAACAGGAAATGGAAAGTTCTTATGTAGACCTGACAAGGGTCATTCATATGGACATAGAAGAAGAGTAACAAACAGAAAGGATGCAATAAAATGGCAAAGAGAGGCGGTTTTCCGGGCGGCATGGGTATGCCCGGCAACATGAATAACCTGATGAAGCAGGCACAGCGCATGCAGCGTCAGATGGAAGAAGGACAGAAGGAACTTGAGGTGAAAGAGTTCTCTGCAAAATCCGGCGGCGGCGCGGTTGAGGCTGTCGTAAACGGCAAAAAGGAGCTGGTAAAGCTGACCATTTCCGAAGAAGCAGTAGATCCGGAAGATGTGGAAATGCTGCAGGATATGATCGTTGCGGCTGTGAATGAAGCGATGAAGCAGGCGGACGAAGCGAGCCAGGAGCTGATGGGTAAAATGACAGGCGGACTCGGCGGAGGCTTCCCGTTCTGATATGGATCTTTACAGCGGCTATATCAACAAACTCATTGACGAGCTTTCGGGGCTTCCCGGAATTGGCAGTAAATCTGCGCAGCGTCTGGCGTTTCACCTGATCGGGCTTCCGGAAGCAAAGGTGAACAGGATTGCAAATGCGATGATACAGGCTCGTCAGAATGTTCGCTATTGTAAGGAATGCTTTACCCTGACCGATAACGAGCTTTGCCCGATCTGTGCCAACGCAGAGCGGGACCATTCGACGATTATGGTTGTGGAGAACAGCCGGGATCTGGCTGCCTATGAAAAAACCGGAAAATACAAAGGAGTCTATCATGTGCTGCACGGGGCGATTTCCCCGATGCTGGGCGTGGGACCCCATGATATCAAATTAAAAGAGCTGATGGAGCGCCTGAGTAGAGAACCGGAGGTAAAAGAAGTCATTATCGCAACCAACTCCAGCCTTGAGGGTGAGACGACGGCGATGTACATCGGCAAGCTGATTAAACCCACCGGAATCCGCGTGACGAGAATCGCGAGCGGCGTACCGGCGGCGATCTGGAATACATTGATGAAGTAACACTGCTCCGTGCGCTGGAGGGGCGTACCGAGCTGTAACAGACAAAATTTTCAGACGAAAGAGATGGACGAACCTATGAAAAAAGAGTTATTTGGGGAAGTAAACGGCAGAGAGGTGTATTTGTATACACTGGAAAACAGTCATGGTATGAAGGTGACGGTCAGCAGCTTCGGTGCGCTGATCATCCGCATCTGGGCGCCGGATCATAACGGTAATTTTGCAGATGTTGCACTCGGTTATGACAGGCTGGAGCAATATCTGGAAAACGGTAAATTTTACGGTGCAGTCGTTGCACCGAATGCGAACCGGATCGGCGGTGCAAAATTCACCCTCGAAGGAAAAACCTACGAGCTGTCTGTCAACGACAACGGCAATAACCTGCACAGTCACAGAGCTCTGGGTGGGCATAAGCGGATCTGGGATGCCGAAGAAAAAGAAAACGGCATTTTATTCACGATGTCTATGAAAGATGGGGAACTTGGCTTTAGCGGAAACAGGGACTTTTCGGTTCTCTATGAGCTGACGGAGGAGAACGGACTGCGCATTACCTATGATGTGGTAAGCGATGCAGATACGATTCTTAACCTGACAAACCATTGTTATTTCAATCTGGATGGACACGGTGCCGGACCGATTACCGACCATGAGCTGCAGTTGTTTTCTCATGCGTATACTCCGGCCGATGCAGAATCGATTCCGAATGGAGATATTTTACGCGTAGAAGGTACACCGATGGACTTCACAGAGCCGCATCTGATCGGCGAACGGATCGATGCAGACTTTGACCAGCTTAAAATGGCAGGCGGATATGACCATAACTGGGTTCTGGACAATTACACCGGGCAGGTTCGTAAAATTGCAGTTGTCAAGAGCTCTGATAAATCCCGCATAATGGAGGTTTATACAGATCTTCCGGGCGTTCAGTTCTATTCGGGCAACTCCAGGGATCTTGAAGCCGCAAAGGATGGGAAAACCTACGGCTACAGAGCGGGTCTGGCACTGGAAACCCAGTTCTATCCGGATACACCGAATAAACCACAGTTTCCTTCTTCGGTATTCGGACCTGACAGACCGTATCACACCGTAACAGAATATCGGTTTGTATAACACTGTCCGCGCAGGACATAGAAAAACCGGCAGCAGCGAAGCGATCAAAGCTTTGCTGTCTGCCGGTTTTTATTCATGACAATAGAATGTTGCCGTCTTTGCTTCCCTTATCTTTTGCAGGTCAGAGTCTCGTCCCCGCCAACGCCTTTACAAAGCTTTTCTCCTCGGATCCATGCTTCATCCATGCACAGATATTTAATACGCTTGCGATAGCCCCACGCATAAGCGACATGAATCCTGCCGTCTTTTCCCTGAATCAGGCAGGGATATTCGTAACGGCGGTTGTTGACGTCGTTCCACGGACCGATAAAGCCCTCGCCGTGCTCGATAATACGCCGCCAGGGCCAGGTTTTTCCTCCGTCCTCGGAAATGGCGAGTACGACAGGACAGCGCTGGTCGGGCCAGACGGTGCGCTCGGGCTCGTCATTGAAGGCGACGTCATTGTATACAACGCAGACTGCGCCGCTTTGAAGACGGATTGCGGTAATGCTTGCGTTGTTGTTGCGCAGCACAGTAGGCTCCGGCACGCTCCAGGTCTCGCCGTTATCATGGGATTCCGAACGGTAAATATGGTCAGCAGAGCGGCTGCGCAGCAGGCAGATCAGATTTCCGGGAGAAAGCTCCACGATATTGCCGTGTACGCGCCCGCGGCTGCCGGGCATCATGACGCTGCGCCAGGTTTTGCCCTGGTCGTCTGAAAGCTGCAGGACGGTGTAATCGTCTCCCATGCAGGAATCGTTGATCGCACAGCGGAAATTGTTGAAAATAAAACGTCCGTTGGACAGAATCTGAATCTTTTGCCGGCAGAACGAGCCGGGAGCGGAAAACATTGTCTCGGTCGCCTCCCAGGTGTGCCCGCTATCGCGGGAAATTTTCCGGCGGATTTCAGCAGTTCCCTGTAAATTGTCAGAGGTTGGATTGTTGGGATCACGGGAAACCTGTGCGGTATACATCAGCCAGATTTCTCCGTTTGGATGCAGGAAGAGGGAAGGATTCTGCTCGCTGCGGGTTGGATCATCGGAAACAATTACCGGTGTTTCCCACTGGGAACTGTCCTCTGACAGACGCGACACAGCAATGCTGACATCCGCGTTTCCTTCACAGGAGCCTGCAAACCAGCAGCAAAGCAGATCGCCATTTTCAAGCTCTAAAAGATCGGGCGCGTGACAGCTGTTCCACGGATTCGGAATCAGGGATTCCACGAAATTCAAAGCGGTATCGCGGTAAAGCCTGCCGTCGTCTCTGACAGACGGCAGGTCAATAATTGTATGTGACATAAGTCCCCTTTCTTTTTAACATTGCGCAGGACGATGCTCACTCAATGTGAAACGCATGCGCGAAAGATCCTTTTGTGAATCTTTTTGCGCATGCGCATAACAGGTATATACAAATTTACGCGTGCATTGTCGCAGCTGTGTACAGTGTAGGTGTCTCGTCACAGTTTTCTACGCGGATCGTTTTTGCCTCTCCGGGATAGAGCTTGAAGTAGTTATCACTGTAATGTACTCTGTCGTCGCTTGTCATCAGATAAGCGAACGGTGTAAATACGTTTGCACGGACGGTTACGAGCAGATCGCTGCCGTCTTTTTTCAACGGATTCGATCACCGCATCGCTTTCCGGAATGGTGTATTCGCGGTAATAAGCGCGCAGACTGTCAGCTGTTTCAAAGCCGTCTGCACTTACAACGAAATATCCGTCTGCGGCAGGCTCTGCAGCGTCCACATGGAATTGCTGCCAGGAATGCGGAGCGACGGTCAGATCCTTTGTCAGGAGAACATCATTGTGTGCGCCATCAAAGGTCTGTGTGCCGACGCAGATAGTTGTCCGGATTTCATCGGGGGTTTCGTTGATGACGGTTATAACCGCGCCGCCGTCTGCCTTCCGGATAATCAGTTTTTTCGTATCAAAAGCGCGTTTTAAGAAGTAGAACGAAACCTTTCTGGTCAGATAGTAATCGATAATGGTCCAACCGGTTTCCGGCCAGCAGTCGTTGTACATCCAGATCAGATCGCCGGCGCCGTAGGATTTCTGGCGGAGCGCCTCTGCCATTTCGGCATATAAAAGTCCCTGCATGATACCGCTGTAAAGCAGATAGCCGCGTTCGTCCAGCGTGGAAAATTCAGTCAGATGGCGGTTGATAACGCCGTCGATGGCCCCACGCTTGCGTTCGAACTCGCCGTGATGCTTCCAGGACGGATTGTTGAAGGACATCTCTTCCCCGTCCAAATACCGGCGGACGGTGCTTTCCATCTGCGCGCCGAAAAATCCGTATTCGCTGGAAAAACGTGCCGGGAATCGATCAAAAGCTTCCAGTTCGTAAGAGAATTTGAATCTCGTCTTGGAATCGCGTCCAAAATAAGTCCATGCATGGACGTCTCCCTCTTCAGTGGTATTGGAACGTTCTCCAAAGTACGGGGTGGAGGGCATGTAGGGAATCAGCGGGCTATTGTGCTGGACCGCGCGGGGCTGGATGTAGTTGAAAATTTGATCGCCCCAGTAGCGTTCGGGCTGCAGCATTCCCGGGAACCAGTCTGTGTAGGACTCGGCGATTTCGTTGTTTCCGGTCCAGACTGCCATACAGGGATAATGTGCCAGACGCTTGGTCTGATATTCTGCCTCGCGTTCAGCTTCGTAAAGGAACGAATCCTTCTGGTCGGGATAAAAAGCACATGCGTACATAAAATCGTGCATCAGTAAAATACCGTATTCGGAGCAGTAATCATAGAAGCAATCCGGTTCATAAGTGCCGCCGCCCCACATACGGAACATGGTAAAGTGTGCCGCTGCGCCTTCGCTGACCAGCTTTTTATAATTTTCATCAGGTGTCCGCAGATAAATAGAATCGGTAGGAACCCAGTTGCCGCCTTTGCAGAAAATGCGGGTGCCGTTGATCTTGAAGAAGAAGTTACGGCTTTCATCCGGCAGCTTGGAAAAGTCGATGGAAAGCGTGCGGATACCGATTTTCTTCGGTTTTGCTTCATGGGTGATGCCGCGTGCCGTGCAGCGTGCGGTAAAGGTATAAAGGTTCTGAGCACCGTAACCGTTCGGCCACCAGAGCTTTGCATTCTTTAATACAACGCGTTCCTGTGCAAAATTGATGCCGCCGACAAGCATCAGAGTCTGATGACCGGTATACGCGGTCTTGCCGTCGATGGACAGCTCATATTCCAGCTCTGTTTCAGCGCTCTGCACCATGTTGGATTTTTCGATTTCAAAATGAAATTCGATTTCTGCATCATTTCCGGAAAGGCTGAGCGTATCGACGCGGGAAGCGATTACCTGTGCACCGCTGAACGCTTCGATTTCGATCGAACGTCCGATACCGCAGGTAGGAACGGGCTGACACCAGTCCCAGCCATAGGTAAACTGTGGCTTACGCGTGTATACTCGCTGGTCGCAGATCGCATTGTCACTTGCACAGTAATAGGAAACGGTGTCATGTGGATAATTTAATTCCATGCCGGAGGTCAGACGGATCACGATCTGGTTGGTACCGACATGCAAAAAGCGTTTGATATCTGCAGAAAAAGCACAGAAGGTATTTTCCTGATGTCCGGCGGGAATGCCGTTAACTAAAATATCGGCATTAAAATCGAGCATTTCAATGTTCAGGCGGACAATATCTTCGTTGAGCATTTCTTCGGTGATATCAAATTCTTTGACAAGCCACCAGGAAAGCTCTTTAATCCAGATGCTTTTTTTGTGTTGTCCTTTAAAAAGGCTCCTCGATAATCCCGTTATCGATCAGGGCGGTTGTAACGTCGCCGGGTACAGTCATAGGAATATATCCCGTTTTGGAAGGATAGGGGTGCATGGCGAGGGCGGTATTTACTGTAAATTTCGGATCGGGTTCTTTCAGATACATTTCCCGCTCCTCATCGGTCATATTTTCTTCGGTTAGATAACCGGGAATTGTCGGCTTGGGAGGCATGGCGTTGAGGTGGGCGAGCACCTCTGCACAGCGATCTGCTGTTACGTCCATAAATTCTCCGCGAAGTTTCCATTCGCCTGCAAGAGAAAGTTTGCTCATTTTCAGTACCACTCCTTTAGTGTATTCTGCAGAAATTTTGGTATCTACTAAAAAATAGTTTAGAAGAGTCCGGAAGGAAATACAATGTATTTTATTGTGCTTTTTATATCGAACAGAAGTATTTGACAGAATAAATATGTGCAAAAGTTCCAGAACGAGACTCTGCTCCAAACCGCCAAAAAAGAGCGCATAAACAGACAGAATCTGCGGCAACGGTCTGCTAAGATTAGGAAAAACGGGGTGCCCGGATGGAAAGGAGCAGAGGTAAAATGTTGAAAATACCCAAAAATGTGATGCAGATCGGGACAGGCAGTCCGAATGTAAAATTGTACATGGAGGATTATGTCCATACGTTTCTGGAACGATGCCAGGGAAAAGAGACGTGTCTGGCATTCGGGCAGCAGGAGGAAAAGGACGGCATCCGCTATTATTTAATTTACGGGGTGGAAAAAGAAACGGACTTCAGGCGCGGAAATTTTCCGTATTTTCAGAAGCTGGAGCGGATTGGAAAAATTGAAAAAAAGGAAGCCTCCGTCCGGTTCTGGACCGTGCGGGGAGAAGAAATCCAGATCGGAGGCTATTTTATTTTTTATGAACAAAACGAAGAAATGCAGGCATATATGATTGCTGAACGGGAGCAGAACCGCCCTGCGGCTGTGGAGGAGGAACGGGTGATGGAAGCGATCAATGCCCGCCGGGAAAAAAGAAAAGCGGAAGCTGCAGCGGACGCAGCGCGTGGTACAACCGCCTCCGGGGCGTCTACACCGAATACAGCGCGGAGTGCAACTGCCTCCAGGGCGTCTGCGCCGAATACCGCGTCTGGCAGGAAAACGGTGCTGTCGAGGTTGGGTGCGCTTAAAGCTGCAGCGCCTACGCTGAACGCAGCGTCGAGGAAAACTGCTTTTGGGACAGCTTATCAGGCCCGCTTGGGCAGTACCGGCGCCCTCTTCCCGAAGCTTTGCCGGATTGGCTGCCTGGTGCTTTTGTTGGTTCTGGTCGGAACGGCGCTGACATCCGTCAATCAGTATCCGGATATGAAAGCGGTTTCCGCCCTGTTGGCAGGAGCTGTCCGGAATACAAAAAATGAGACGAAAAATACATCTTCCGGACTGATTGTAGAAGAGACTGTCGGCTGGAATTCATCGGACGAAATGGCGCGGTCTGCCGCCTTGGACGAAGCTGCACAGGCGGACGATACAACCGGCACGGACAATGCGGCGATGGATGGCGAAGCGACAGACAATAGGACGACGGACAGTGTAATGCCAGAAAGTGTAATGCCAGAGAGCGTAATGCCAGACAGCGTAATGTCGGACAGCGTAACGACGGACAGCGTAACAACGGATAGCGTAATGGCAGATGGCCAGAATGCGGTCACGACCGACGCAGACGCTGAAACCTCGACAGCCCGGCAGTCCGCATCAGCCTCCGATTCCTCCCCTCAGGTTCAGGAAGCCCTGGCGCGCCCGGAAAGCTATCAGGTACAGAAGGGAGACAGCCTCATTGCTATTTCCAGGAGATTTTACGGAACAGATGAAAAAGTGATAGAAATCTGCCGTCTGAATAATATAAAAGACCCGAATCAAATCCAGCCCGGACAGAATATTTTACTACCTTCAAAATAATGAATGTGTTATGATGGAATGAGCGCACAAGAAAAACAAGCGACGCCGAAGGCGACATTTGTTTTTCTTGCGCCATTAGAGAACGAGCAGCCTGCATAGCAGGCGGTAAAGCGCGTCAGCGCGGGCTCGTGATGGAATGAGCGCAAGTGAGTCAACATGCTCGCAAAGATGCTGCAAAAGAAATGGGGACTTATCTCATATGGTAGATATCAGGGAATACCTGCGAAAAAAGGAAAAAAACGAGAAAAAAGACAGCAAGGATTTTAAACGGGAAATCCGGGCGCATCGTCTGAAAGTGATCCTTCGTTCCGGCTGCGTAATCGGCGTGATCGCAGCGCTGACGGTGACGGCGGTAACGCTGCTTAAAAAATCAAACCTACTCCGGCTACACGGTCGTGTCCGCAATCGACAGGAACCAGGTGTCCGGTTCTACTCTGCTGAGCTACCAGAATGGCTTTCTGACCTACAGTAAGGATGGTATCAGCTATACGGATTACAAGGGCAACGCCATGTGGAACCAGACTTACGACATGCAGTCGCCGTGCGTCTCCGTGCGGTCGGGCTGGGTCGCAGTTGGGGATTATAACGGCAACCTGATTTATGATATCAGTCAGGACGGAACATCCAAACAGATTGATACGAACCTTCCGGTGAAATCGCTGTCCGTGGCAGCGAACGGTGTTGTGGCGGCGATTCTGGAGGATGGGGATGTGACCTGGATCAACGTCTATAATCCTACTGGGGAAAAAGCAGTCGGAATCAAAACGACGATGCAGAAATCGGGTTATCCGGTTTCCGTGTCATTGTCGGACAATGGAAAACTGATGATGGTGGCATATCTGAAAGCAGAAAGCGGCAGTATGAAATCGATCGTCAGCTTTTACAATTTTGACGAAGTCGGACAAAACTACACCGACACGATGGTAAGCTCCTACGAATATTCGGATACGGTAATCCCGCTGGCAGAGTTTGCGGGGACGCATACGGCGTATTCTGTGGGAAATAATCAGTTCATGTTATATGAAGGGAATGAAATTCCAAAAAATATCTTCCAGAATTTCATGCAGGAGGAGGTGCAGGACGTCCGCAGTAGCGGCAATTATGTGGCGTTTATTTTTAATGGTACGAACGGAAACGGAAAATATCGGATTGACATTTATAATATGAACGGGACGCAGGTGCTGTCGTTGCCGTTTGCAATCGAATACCGGGATGTTCTGATTTCGGATCAGGAACTGATTATATATAATGAAGCAGAGTGCCTGATTTATAACCTGAACGGAAAAGAAAAATACAGCGGACCGATACCGGAACAGACGCAGCTTTTAAAAACGCTGGGCGGAAACCGGTTTCTTGCGGTTACTGCAAACAGCATAGATATGATAGAAATGAAATAAACGGGAGAAAAAATGAACGTACTGCTGGTTTGTGTGATCTTATTTGCCCTCTGGCGGGGATATGCCGGAATGAAAAAAGGATTGGTGGATGAAATCAGGATGCTGCTGTCTCTGGTCATTTCTCTGTTCGTCCTTTCGCTGGCTATCCTTTTATATAGCAGTGTGAAAGAAAAAACAATACCAATATTATACTGTCGATTCTGATGCTGCTGATTACCGGGCTCGCAGCCAGACTGGTGAACCTGATTTTCAAGTCCCTTTCGGCAATTGCGCACCTGCCGATTCTGAAACTGCTTAACAGTGTACTGGGAATCGTGGTCGGCATGGCAGAGAGCATCGTAGTTTTATGGATTATTTATATTGTAATCGCCAGCTTCGATACAGGAAGAGTCGGCAGCCAGATCGCGGCGTGGACTGTTGAAAACGAATGGCTGACGAAGCTTTATCAGATGAACCGGTTCGCCTACTGGCTGGCGGGATTATCCTGATGTTACGGGATTGTAAAAAAGTAAGAAAAAAGCAAAAACTGATTGACAACTAAAAAGGATAATGCTATACTGAAGTTCCACCGCAGGGAATGCGATGGAACTTCTTTTTAAAAAAGAAGAAAAAGTGCTTGACATCGACGAATAGTCTTGATACAATTTATGACTGTTGCGGCGAACGAAAGCAACACGGATTTCTGAAAAGAAATTCAAAAAATAAAAAAACTGCTTGACACGAACAGTAAGTTCTGATAAAATAATGAACTGTTGCTGCGAGTGATAAGCAACCGGGTTTTGAAAGAAACCTGAAAACAAAATGAAAAAAGTTCTTGACAAACAGAACTGCTTATGATAAAATCAATAAGCTGTCTGAGAGACAGGAACGAAAGTTCTTCTGGAAATACTTCCAATAAGAAGAACAGCACCTTGACAAATAAACAGTAATGCAACCCTGAAAATTCCAAACAGAACAAAAAGTTCTGAGAGAAATTTCAGAGAACAAAAAACCTAAAACAACAGTAGAACGGTAAAATTAGCCAGACTGATTTTGACCGGACAAACTTAAACATGAGAGTTTGATCCTGGCTCAGGATGAACGCTGGCGGCGTGCCTAACACATGCAAGTCGAACGGAGTTAGACAGATGAAGTTTTCGGATGGATTCGGTAAAACTTAGTGGCGGACGGGTGAGTAACGCGTGGGTAACCTGCCTCACACTGGGGATAACAGTTAGAAATAGCTGCTAATACCGCATAAGCGCACGGTTCCGCATGGAACAGTGTGAAAAACTCCGGTGGTGTGAGATGGACCCGCGTCTGATTAGCCAGTTGGCGGGGTAACGGCCCACCAAAGCGACGATCAGTAGCCGGCCTGAGAGGGTGAACGGCCACATTGGGACTGAGACACGGCCCAAACTCCTACGGGAGGCAGCAGTGGGGAATATTGCACAATGGGGAAACCCCTGATGCAGCGACGCCGCGTGAGTGAAGAAGTATTTCGGTATGTAAAGCTCTATCAGCAGGGAAGAAAATGACGGTACCTGACTAAGAAGCCCCGGCTAACTACGTGCCAGCAGCCGCGGTAATACGTAGGGGGCAAGCGTTATCCGGATTTACTGGGTGTAAAGGGAGCGTAGACGGCAAGGCAAGTCTGAAGTGAAAGCCCGGTGCTTAACGCCGGGACTGCTTTTGGAAACTGTTTAGCTGGAGTGCCGGAGAGGTAAGCGGAATTCTAGTGTAGCGGTGAAATGCGTAGATATTAGGAAGAACACCAGTGGCGAAGGCGGCTTACTGGACGGTAACTGACGTTGAGGCTCGAGCGTGGGGGAGCAAACAGGATTAGATACCCTGGTAGTCCACGCGGTAAACGATGATTGCTAGGTGTAGGTGGGTATGGACCCATCGGTGCCGCAGCTAACGCAATAAGCAATCCACCTGGGGAGTACGTTCGCAAGAATGAAACTCAAAGGAATTGACGGGGACCCGCACAAGCGGTGGAGCATGTGGTTTAATTCGAAGCAACGCGAAGAACCTTACCAAGTCTTGACATCCCGATGACGGACCCGTAACGGGGTTCTCTCTTCGGGGCATTGGAGACAGGTGGTGCATGGTTGTCGTCAGCTCGTGTCGTGAGATGTTGGGTTAAGTCCCGCAACGAGCGCAACCCTTATTCTTAGTAGCCAGCAGGTAAAGCTGGGCACTCTAAGGAGACTGCCGGGGATAACCCGGAGGAAGGCGGGGATGACGTCAAATCATCATGCCCCTTATGATTTGGGCTACACACGTGCTACAATGGCGTAAACAAAGGGAAGCGAGACAGTGATGTGGAGCAAATCTCAGAAATAACGTCTCAGTTCGGACTGCAGTCTGCAACTCGACTGCATGAAGCTGGAATCGCTAGTAATCGCGAATCAGCATGTCGCGGTGAATACGTTCCCGGGTCTTGTACACACCGCCCGTCACACCATGGGAGTTGGAAATGCCCGAAGTCTGTGACCTAACCGAAAGGGAGGAGCAGCCGAAGGCAGGTCTGATAACTGGGGTGAAGTCGTAACAAGGTAGCCGTATCGGAAGGTGCGGCTGGATCACCTCCTTTCTAAGGCGAAGAAGTAGGGAGTTGTATTACTGTTTAGATGTCAAGGACATCAAAATTTTCTGGTGGCGATGCGCTTAGGGGACACACCCGTTCTCATCCCGAACACGATGGTTAAGACTTAAGCGGCCGATGGTACTATGCTGGAAACGGTATGGGAGAGCAGGTGGCTGCCGGATTTTAAAAAAGTCGGATTAAATCTGGGTTTCAGCATAGCGCACGCCTTGGGAGGTCGAGCACCTGCCCATAGGGTGCAAGCAGGGGGGGTCGAGAGTTCGAATCGCAACGCCTGATAAGCGTGTCTCCACGGAATCGAGATAAAACTGTTTTCGATTCAAAAAACTGAGAGTGGCGAAAAAGGGTTCCGGTAAGAAATACCGAGAATCGCGAAGCGATTTCTCGCAGTAACTTGCGAAGCAAGTTATATGGTACCTTGAAAACCGAATATTGAAAATAATCTCAAGTATCAATATCGAGCTTGTGAGAGATTGAAAGATCTCAAACAACGAGATATAGGAAGATGAAAGGAAGTAGCATTCCGATCATCAAAAACAAGAGACATCCGAGGCCATTGAGTAACATCAATGGAAAAACAAAGCAATTTAAGAACAACCAGGTCTGCAGAGCAACGCTATGCAAAACAGACCAGACGAGAATAGCAAGACTATTCTGCAGGTTAAGGTTAAGCTGTAAAGAGCACAAGGTGGATGCCTTGGCACTAAGAGCCGATGAAAGACGTGATAAGCTGCGAAAAGCTGCGGTGAGGAGCAAATATCCATTGACCCGCAGATGTCTGAATGGGGAAACCCGGCTGAGCAAACCTCCGTCACCGTATTCTGAATCCATAGCCATACGTTGGGAACCCGCTGAACTGAAACATCTAAGTAGGCGGAGGAAAAGAAAGAAACATTTGTCGATTCCGTAAGTAGCGGCGAGCGAACGGGAAGAGCCCAAACCGTGATGCGTGCATCGCGGGGTTCGGACTGCAGAATCCACAACCAAGCCTAACAGAACGGTCCTGGAAAGACCGGCCAGAGAGGGGGAAAGCCCCGTAAGCGAAAACCAAGTTTGGACAGCAGGATCCAGAGTACCACGGGACACGGGAAACCCTGTGGGAACAAGCGGAGACCACTCCGTAAGGCTAAATACTACTCAGTGACCGATAGCGTATAGTACTGTGAAGAAGGTGAAAAGAACCCCGGGAGGGGAGTGAAAGAGAACCTGAAACCCTGTGTTTACAAGCTGTGGAAGTATCGAAAGGGTACAACCGCGTACTTTTTGTAGAACGGTCCGGCGAGTTACGTCGGCTGGCGAGGTTAAGCACTATAGGTGTGGAGCCGAAGGGAAACCAAGTCTTAATAGGGCGTCCAGTCAGCCGGAGTAGACCCAGAAAACCGGGTGATCTACCCATGTCCAGGCTGAAGTTGCCGTAAAAGGCAATGGAGGACCGAACGCACATCCGTTGAAAAGAGGTGGCGATGAGGTGTGGGTAGCGGAGAAATTCCAATCGAACTCGGAGATAGCTGGTTCTCCTCGAAATAGCTTTAGGGCTAGCCTTCGTTAGTCTGCTGCAGGTAGAGCACTGAATTTCCTAGGGGGCGTCAAAGTCTACCGAAGAATATCAAACTCCGAATGCCATCAAGATGCTTCGCGGGAGTCAGACTGCACGAGATAAGTTGGGTAGTCAAAAGGGAAAGAGCCCAGACCTACAGCTAAGGTCCCAAAGTGCGTGTTAAGTGGAAAAGGATGTGGGATTTCGAAGACAACTAGGATGTTGGCTCAGAAGCAGCCATACATTAAAAGAGTGCGTAATAGCTCACTAGTCGAGAGGTCCTGCGCCGAAAATGTCCGGGGCTAAAACACGACACCGAAGCTTAGGAATACATGGAAATGTATTGGTAGAGGAGCAATCTTAACGGGAAGAAGCAGTACTGTAAGGTGCTGTGGACTGTTAAGAAGAGAGAATGCCGGAATGAGTAGCGAGATGGAGGTGGGAATCCTCCAGGCCGAATATCCAAGGTTTCCAGGGTAAAGCTGATCTGCCCTGGGGAAGTCGGGGCCTAAGGCGAGGTCGAAAGACGTAGCTGATGGACAACAGGTTGATATTCCTGTACTATCATATGACAGAACTGTGGGGACGCAGAAAGAGAGCCTGAGCCGGGAAAGGGAAAACCGGTGCAAGCGGGGTAGGAGTCGTGTAGGCAAATCCGCACGGCAATCTGAAGACGTGAAGCGGAGCGAACTAAAGTAGCGAAGCAGGTGAGCTGGCTGCCAAGAAAAGCCGCTATTGTTCATATGATACCCGTACCGTAAACCGACACAGGTGGATGAGGAGAGAATCCTAAGGCCGGCGGGAGAAGCATTGTTAAGGAACTCGGCAAAATGACCCCGTAACTTCGGGAGAAGGGGTGCCTCTGAAAGGAGGCCGCAGAGAATAGGCTCAAGCAACTGTTTAGCAAAAACACAGGTCTATGCGAAACCGAAAGGTGAGGTATATGGGCTGACGCCTGCCCGGTGCTGGAAGGTTAAGAGGAGGAGTCAGGCAACGAAGCTCCGAATTTAAGCCCCAGTAAACGGCGGCCGTAACTATAACGGTCCTAAGGTAGCGAAATTCCTTGTCGGGTAAGTTCCGACCCGCACGAAAGGCGTAATGATTTGAGCGCTGTCTCGACAATGCACCCGGTGAAATTGAAGAACTAGTGAAGATACTAGTTACCCGCGATAGGACGGAAAGACCCCATGGAGCTTTACTGCAATCTAATACTGGGATTCGATGATGTATGTACAGGATAGGTGGGAGACTGAGAAGTGATTACGCCAGTTGCCGCAGAGTCGATGTTGGGATACCACTCTTGCAGCATTGGGTTTCTAACCTGCTGCCGTGACCCGGCAGTGGGACAATGTCTGGCGGGGAGTTTGACTGGGGCGGTCGCCTCCGAAAGGGTATCGGAGGCGCTCAAAGGTTCCCTCAGGATGGTTGGAAACCATCCGAAGAGTGCAAAGGCAGAAGGGAGCTTGACTGTGACACCGACGGGTGGAGCAGGTACGAAAGTAGGACTTAGTGATCCGGTGGTATTAAGTGGGAATGCCATCGCTCAACGGATAAAAGCTACCCTGGGGATAACAGGCTTATCACTCCCAAGAGTTCACATCGACGGAGTGGTTTGGCACCTCGATGTCGGCTCATCGCATCCTGGGGCTGTAGCAGGTCCCAAGGGTTGGGCTGTTCGCCCATTAAAGCGGTACGCGAGCTGGGTTCAGAACGTCGTGAGACAGTTCGGTCCCTATCCGGCGCAGGCGAAGGATATTTGAGAGGAGCTGTCCTTAGTACGAGAGGACCGGGATGGACGGACCGCTGGTGAATCTGTTGGCTACCAAAGCCATGGCAGAGTAGCCAAGTCCGGCAGGGATAAACGCTGAAGGCATCTAAGCGTGAAGCCCCCCTCAAGATGAGATATCCCAATAAGTAAGACCCCTTAGAGAGTATGAGGTAGATAGGCTGGAGGTGGAAGTGCAGTAATGTATGTAGCTGACCAGTACTAATCGGTCGAGGGCTTATCCTGACAGGTTGGGAATGGATGTAGAAGATACAAAAGAGGATTTCAGTGTTCAGTTTTGAAGGTATGAAACAGGGAACTGGACAAATACTTTCAGGTAGGACCCAAGAAAGGGTCTATTCCTTAGCTCAGTCGGTAGAGCATGCGGCTGTTAACCGCAGTGTCGTTGGTTCGAGTCCAACAGGGGGAGCTTAAATAAGGCTCCGTGGTCAAGCGGTTAAGACATCGCCCTTTCACGGCGGTAACACGGGTTCGATTCCCGTCGGAGTCATTTAATAATATGGCGCGATAGCCAAGTGGTAAGGCACGGGTCTGCAACACCCTTATCACCGGTTCAAATCCGGTTCGCGCCTCTTAAGGATTTCTGCTTTGCAGAAATCCTTTTTTTGTTGTATATTTTGTCGTATAGAAACGAAGTTCCTATTCAACAAAAAAACGCTGCGCGAGGATCATACTGCGGTGAAATGGAATTATGTTACTTATATGACTTGCCGTAGGCGGAGAAGCCTGTCTTTGGTGCAGCAGAGAGGTACAAAGGAGTTTATCGAGATGAAAAAGAAGCTATCATGGTCAGATGTCAGAATCTTTTGTTGTCGGAATTTTGCTTTGTTTGTGTGGCGGATTCAGGATGCGTACACCTACGTTTGTCGGGATAAGGTATTTGCAAATGCGCAGACCGGCAATATCGTGTTGCTGGGAAATCATCTTGCACAGATGGATTGGAGTGGAGCAGTTCGGTACGCGGTGCCGATTTTAGCCTTTACAGCGGGTATTTTTGTTGCGCAGAAGGTCCATTTCCACTTTGGAAAGAGCGAAAAAATCCATTGGAGACAGCTGGTACTGCTATTGGAAATAGTCGTATTGTTTGCAGCGGGATTTTTCCCGACCGGAATGAGCCTTCCCGCAAATGCACTGATTTCTTTTTCCTGTGCAATGCAGGTGGACAGCTTCCGGAAAATTAGAGGAAACGCAATGGCAACGACGATGTGCATCGGAAACTTAAGAAGTGCGACGGATCTGTGGTGCGCTTATACGGAAACGAAGGATAAAAAAACCCGGCAGAGAAGCCTTCAGTATTATTCCTTTATTCTGGTATTTGCCATTGGGGCGACACTGGGCGGTATTGTAACGGACGCAGTCGGCGTACACGCGGTGTGGATTTGCTGTATTGGGTTGTTGATCAGTTTCCTGATTATGTTTATCCAGGAAGAAGTCAGAGATTTTGAAAAACTGGAAGCCGATCAGAAGCTGCAGCTGGAGCTTGGAACGCTGGCAGATGAATTGAAGGATATCGGAAGAGAAATCAAAAGATGCCTGGGCAGTGGAAAGATTGAAAAATAAAATTTTTCAATCGCGAGATTTGTGCCTGCGCGCACATGCCACAAACTCGGCATGTGCAAAAATGAGAGAAAAAATGATAGATGCAGAAAAAAAATAAATGTAGAAAATAAATTGAGCAAGTAGTATCGAAAAAGGAACGTAATAGAAAAAGGAGCGGCAGGAAGACGATGCGTTCTCAAAAGTCAGGCTTTTGAGGATATGTCACTGCGCTCCTTTTTTTGAAAAATTATTTAGAAGAAATGTGCCAATTTCTCGACGGGTTTGCGTGCCGGACGTTCCGGGTCATCATCGCTGTAGCCAACGGAAATGACGCTTACGACCGCTTCATTTTCAGGGATTTCCAGAATTTCACTGATTTTTGCCGCATCACGAATGCCCATTACGAGGGTGGAAAGACCGAGCTCGGTTGCTTTTAACAGAAGAGCCATGCTGCCGAGTCCGCAGTCATAGAAGCCCCAGCCGTTGCCGAGCTCATTGGTAGGCTCGCCGTTTCGTTCATAGCCGGAACGATTCAGGACAACAGTTGTGATAATCAGAGCCGGAGCCTGTTCACAGTTTTTACGGTTAAATTCCGGGAGGGTAGCGCGAATCTGCTCCAGCTTCTCGGGAGTGTGAATGACATAATAACGTGCAGTCTGAGAATTTTTCCAGGAGGGAGCAAGAGAAGCAGCCTCAATCAATGCGGTAAGCTTTTCCGGTTCCACGTCTTTGGAAAGATAGGATCTGATACTTTTCCGGTTTTCAAGTGCGCTTTGCAGTTCCATAAGCAATCTCCTTTGAATAAATTTTTGTGGATTCCGGCGTTCGCCGCCAAATCCCTTTTCCATTAGTTTAACAGATGGGACAAGGCTCTACAAGTGTTTCTTGAAGGAAGAAAAAGCTATAATCCGGATGGAAATACCTGATAGATGAAAAAACTGCAATTCGGGCAGAATTTTCTGATAGAAGACAAACGTCGGCACGGTACAGAAAAGATAAAAGCTGCATATAGTAAAAGAAATACTACCGTCTGCATGCGTTATTTGGAGAGAAGTAATTTATTTCATGACAATAAAATGTTCACAGAGCGTGTAGTTTATTGATGTAAAAAGTAGTGCATAAGGGGAATAGATTGAAAAATAAAATTTTTCAATCGCGAGATTTGTGTCTGTGCGCACTTGACATAAACTCGGCATGCGCAAAAAACGTGCGCAGAAATGAGAGGAAAAAATGAATTTTTCGGGTATTCTGACAGCAGGAATCAGTTTTTTGGTAATTGGGATTTTTCACCCGATTGTGATCAGGGCAGAATATTATTATACGAAGCGCTGCTGGCCGGTTTTTCTTGTGGCAGGGCTTGCATGCCTCGGACTTTCTGCTTTTTGCAAAGCAGGAAATGCCATCCGTATTGCTGGGCGTTCTGGGATGCACGTTCTTGTGGAGCATTCAGGAGCTTTACGAACAGGAAGAGCGTGTCAGAAAAGGCTGGTTTCCAGAAAATCCAAACAGACGAAGCAGAACAAATGTTCTTTGATTCCTATACTTTTTAAGAAATGTATGATATAATGAGCGTAAGTGAGTCAACATGCTTGCATGATTGACGAACGGCGAAATTATTGAGTGAGCTATGCTCACGATATAATGAGCACAAAAGAAAAACAAGCGACGCCGCAGGCGGCATTTGTTTTTCTTGTGCCATTAGAGAACGAACAGCCTGCGCAGCAGGCGATAAAGCGCGTCAGCGCGGGCTCGTGAGCGAGCGAGAGCACAAACGATCGGGAACAGGCGGAGGAAAAATGGAACAGGAACAGCAGATTTTCAAACTACACAGTGAATATCAGCCGACTGGCGACCAGCCGCAGGCAATTGCAGAGCTGGTGAAGGGGTTTCAGGAAGGCAATCAGTTTGAAACCCTGCTTGGCGTTACCGGCTCCGGCAAGACGTTTACGATGGCGAATGTGATTGCGGCGCTGAATAAACCGACGCTTGTGATCGCACACAATAAGACGCTGGCGGGACAGCTATACGGGGAATTTAAAGAATTTTTTTTCCGGAAAACGCGGTAGAATATTTTGTATCGTATTATGATTATTATCAGCCGGAAGCGTATGTCCCGTCCACGGACACTTATATTGCGAAGGATTCCGCGATCAACGATGAAATCGATAAGCTGAGGTTGTCCGCTACGGCGTCCCTTTCGGAACGGCGGGATGTTGTTGTGGTCGCCAGCGTTTCCTGTATTTTTGGTCTGGGTTCCCCGGATGAGTTTTCGGGGATGAGTGTGTCCCTGCGCCCGGGAATGCAGAAGGATCGGGACGATGTGCTGCGGGCGCTCGTGGCGATTCAGTATGACCGCAATGATATGGACTTAAACCGCGGTTGCTTTCGCGTGCGTGGAGATGTGATTGAGATCAATCCGGCGCAGGGAAGTGAATTTCTGATCCGGGTAGAATTTTTCGGAGATGAAATCGATCGGATTACGGAGGTTGATCCGTTAAATGGGCAGGTGCAGAACACGCTGGAGCATGTCATTATTTTCCCGGCGTCCCATTATGTTGTGCCGCAGGAGCAGATTAATAAGGCCTGCGATGAAATCGAAAAGGAGCTGGAGGGCAGAATCCGCTTTTTCAAAGGAGAAGATAAGCTCCTGGAGGCGCAGCGTATTTCAGAACGGACGAATTTCGATATCGAAATGCTGCGGGAAACCGGATTTTGTTCGGGGATTGAGAACTATTCCAGACATTTAAATGGAATGCCGGAAGGCGCGCCGCCGTTTACGCTGTTGGACTTTTTTTAAAGATGACTATTTGATTATTATCGATGAGTCGCATATGACAATCCCGCAGATTCGCGGTATGTATGCGGGTGACCGTTCCCGGAAGCAGACACTTGTAGATTATGGATTCCGTTTGCCGTCTGCGCTGGATAACCGTCCGCTGACTTTTGACGAATTTGAACAGCGGATCGATCAGATGATGTTCGTTTCTGCGACGCCGGGACCTTATGAAGAAGAGCATGAGCTGCTTCGGACGGAGCAGATTATCCGTCCGACAGGACTGCTTGATCCGAAAATCGATGTTCGTCCGGTGGAGGGACAGATCGACGATCTGATTGCGGAGGTTCGGAAAGAGACCGCACATCACAATAAAGTTCTGATTACGACACTGACGAAGCGCATGGCGGAAGATTTAACGGATTATATGCGGGAAGTGGGAATTCGTGTACGTTATCTGCACTCCGATGTGGATACGCTGGAGCGTTCCGAGATTATCCGGGATATGCGTCTGGATGTATTCGATGTGCTGGTGGGCATTAACCTGCTGAGAGAGGGTTTGGATATTCCGGAGATTACGCTGGTAGCAATTCTCGATGCGGATAAGGAAGGATTTCTGCGTTCGGAGACGTCACTGATTCAGACGGTCGGACGTGCTGCGCGTAACGCAGAGGGACACGTTATCATGTATGCGGATACGATCACCGATTCCATGAGGAGGGCAATCGACGAGACGGAGCGCCGACGTGCGCTGCAGCAGGCTTATAACGAAGCACACGGAATTACACCACAGACAATTAAGAAAGCCGTCCGTGATCTGATCAGCATCACGAAGGAGATCAAGCCTGCAGAGACCGCTTTCGAAAAAGATCCGGAATCCATGAGCCGTCCAGAGTTGGAAAAGCTGATTGCGGACGTGCAGAAGAAGATGAAGAAGGCGGCAGCAGAGCTGAATTTCGAAGCGGCGGCAGAGCTGCGCGACCAGATGGTAGATCTGAAAAAGCTGCTGGCGGATATGGACTGAGCGCCTGAATAAGAATGCGTTTGAATGTTATTTCTATAGAGTGAGGAAGAAATGGAAGAAGCAAAGAAAATACTTTCAAAGAAGAACTGTATCAGAATCCGGGGTGCGAACGAGCACAATCTGAAAAATGTGGATGTGGATATTCCGAGGGATGCGCTGGTTGTCTTTACCGGACTGTCCGGCTCCGGTAAATCGTCGCTGGCGTTTGATACGATCTATGCGGAAGGACAGCGGCGGTATATGGAATCGCTATCGTCCTATGCGCGTCAGTTTTTGGGACAGATGGAGAAGCCGAATGTGGAAAAGATCGAAGGACTTTCTCCGGCGATTTCGATCGATCAGAAATCGACGAACCGTAACCCTCGTTCTACTGTCGGAACAGTAACAGAGATTTATGACTATTTCCGTCTGCTGTATGCGAGAATCGGCATTCCGCATTGCCCGAACTGCGGCAAGGAGATCAAGAAACAGAGCGTCGATCAGATGGTGGATCAGATCATGGCACTTCCAGAAGGAACGCGGCTGCAGCTGCTTGCGCCCGTTGTGCGCGGACGAAAGGGACGGCATGAGAAGGTGCTGGAACGCGCGGCGAGAAGCGGCTATGTGAGAGTCCGCATTGACGGCAATCTGTATGAGCTGGCGGAGAATATCCAGCTGGATAAAAATATCAAGCATAATATCGAAATCGTCGTTGACCGTCTGATTGTGAAGCCGGGAATCGAACGCAGACTGACGGATTCGATCGAAAATGTCCTGAACCTGTCGGAGGGACTTCTGTTTGTAGAACGTGTGGGAAGCGATGAGGAAATGCTGACATTTTCCCAGAGCTTTTCGTGCCCGGACTGCGGCGTCAGCATTGATGAAATCGAGCCCAGAAGCTTTTCATTCAACAACCCGTTCGGGGCATGCCCGGAGTGTTACGGACTTGGATATAAGATGGAGTTTGATTCCGACCTGATGATTCCCGATCGCACGCTGAGCATCAACCAGGGCGCGATTACCGTGCTGGGGTGGCAGAGCTGTCAGCAGCCGGGATCTTTTGCAAATGCGATCCTGCAGGCACTGGCAAAAGAATATCACTTCGATCTGGATACACCGTTTGGGGAATATCCACAGAAAATTCAGGATATTCTGCTGCATGGAACCGGTGGAAAAGAGGTTCTGGTCTACTATGAAGGACAGCGCGGCAAGGGACAGTATCCGATCGCGTTCGAGGGCTTGATTCGGAATGTGGAGCGCAGATACCGGGAGACAGGATCGGACGCCACTAAGCAGGAATACGAGACATTTATGCGGATTACACCGTGTCGGCTGTGTAAGGGACAGCGTCTGAAAAAAGAAGCGCTGGCAGTAACCGTGTGCGGGAAAAATATATACGAAATTACGTCAATGTTTATCGGAGAGCTGTCGCAGTTTCTGCAGGATATGAAGCTGACGGCACAGCAGGAGCTGATAGGCAGCCAGATTTTAAAGGAAATCCGGGCAAGAGTTGGCTTCCTGATCGACGTCGGACTGGATTATCTCTCCCTTTCCAGAGCGACGGGAACACTTTCTGGCGGCGAGGCGCAGAGAATTCGTCTTGCAACACAGATCGGCTCCGGACTGGTCGGAGTCTGCTATATTCTGGACGAGCCAAGTATCGGTCTACATCAGCGGGACAACGACAAGCTGCTCGCAACGTTGAAGAATCTCCGGGATCTTGGCAATACGCTGATCGTTGTGGAGCATGATGAGGATACGATGCGTGCAGCAGATTATATTGTGGACGTCGGCCCTGGAGCAGGCTCCCATGGCGGTCAGATTGTTGCGAGCGGAACCGTGGAAGAGATCATGAATACGCCGGAGTCGATTACCGGTCAGTATTTGAGCGGTGCGAAGAAGATCCCGGTTCCTGAGACGAGACGAAAGCCCACAGGCTGGCTGACTGTGCGCAGCGCGGAAGAAAATAATTTAAAGAAGATCGATGTGAAATTTCCGTTGGGCGTGTTTACCTGCGTGACGGGCGTTTCCGGCTCCGGCAAATCGTCGCTGGTCAACGAAATTCTCTATAAACACCTGGCAAGAGATTTAAACCGTGCGAGATGTATTCCGGGAAAACATGCGGGCATCGACGGCATCGAGCAGCTGGATAAGGTCATTGCGATCGACCAGTCTCCGATTGGGCGGACGCCCCGTTCCAATCCGGCGACCTATACAGGCGTATTTGATATGATCCGCGATTTGTTCGCATCGACTTCGGATGCAAAAGCGAAAGGCTATAAAAAAGGGAAGATTCAGCTTCAACGTTAAGGGCGGACGCTGTGAAGCCTGTGGCGGCGACGGCATTATCAAGATTGAAATGCACTTTTTGCCGGATGTCTATGTGCCGTGTGAGGTTTGCGGAGGCAAGCGCTATAACCGAGAGACACTGGACGTCAAATACAAGGGCAAGAGCATTTACGATGTGTTGGATATGACAGTGGAGGAGGCGCTGACCTTTTTTGAAAATGTGCCGTCCATCCAGAGAAAGATTCAGACACTATATGATGTAGGGCTTTCTTATGTCAAGCTGGGACAGCCTTCTACGGAGCTGTCCGGCGGCGAAGCGCAGCGGATCAAGCTGGCAGCGGAGCTGTCCAGACGGAGCACCGGAAGGACGATCTATATTCTGGACGAACCCACGACCGGACTGCATTTTGCAGACGTGCAGAAGCTGATCGAGATTCTGCATCGGCTTGCAGAGGGTGGAAATACCGTTGTGGTAATCGAGCACAATCTGGATGTCATCAAGACGGCGGACTATCTGATCGATATCGGACCAGAGGGCGGCATGCGCGGTGGAACGGTCATCGCAAAGGGAACGCCGGAGGAGGTTGCGAAGAATCCTGCATCGTATACAGGATATTATGTAAAGAAGATGCTGAAAAGTTAAATTTTTCTGAATCCCCTTTTCAATACCGGGGTTTTACGCTATAATGGACGCGGACTATTCCAAAAAGGGTGAAGTTTGCCCTGATTAACATAGAGCAGAACAGGGAATGATTGGAACGTACAGTACGTTCGCAGCAGAACGGAAGGAGATTATAGCATGCAGTATACAGATATTGGGATTGATTTGGGAACAGCCAGCATTCTGGTTTATATCAGAGGGAAGGGTGTCGTATTAAAGGAGCCTTCCGTTGTAGCATTTGATCGTGATACCAACAAGATCAAGGCAATTGGAGGGACGCGCGCCTGATGCTGGGACGTACGCCCGGCAATATCGTAGCAGTCCGTCCGCTTCGTCAGGGCGTTATTTCTGACTATACCGTAACAGAGAAGATGATGAAATACTTCATCCAGAAAGCACTCGGCAGAAAAACTTTCCGCCGCCCCAGAATCGCAGTCTGCGTACCCAGCGGCGTAACTGAGGTAGAGAAGAAAGCTGTTGAGGATGCAACCTATCAGGCAGGCGCAAGAGAGGTCTCTATTATTGAAGAACCGATTGCGGCTGCAATCGGAGCTGGTATCGATATTTCCAGACCTTGCGGCAACATGATCGTGGATATCGGCGGCGGTACGTCCGATATTGCGGTAATTTCGCTGGGAGGAACCGTAGTGAGCGCATCCATCAAGATCGCAGGCGATGATTTTGACGAAGCGATTGTCCGCTACATGAGAAAGAAGCATAACCTTCTGATCGGTGAACGCACCGCAGAGGATATCAAGATCAAAATCGGTTCCGCTTATAAGAGACCGGAGCCGGACTACATGGAAGTCAGAGGACGTAACCTGGTAACAGGTCTGCCCAAGACCATCAAGGTTTCTTCGGAAGAAACAGAAGAGGCACTCAAAGAGTCTACAATGCAGATTGTAGAAGCAATTCACGGCGTATTGGAGAAGACTCCCCCGGAACTGGCTGCGGATATCGCGGACAGAGGTATCGTCCTGACCGGCGGCGGAAGCCTGCTGCGCGGTCTGGAAGAGCTGATTGCGGAGCACACCGGCATCAATACGATGACGGCAGAAGATCCGATGACCGCAGTAGCCATCGGAACCGGCAAATATGTAGAATTTCTGGGCGGATACAGAGAGTAATTCCATCGGAACCAGAACGTAGATGCAAAGCGCATCGAAAACAGGAACATTGTCAGAATCATAACAAGGTCGCCTATTTCATGGGCGACCTTTTGTGTTCAAAATGCCTGTTGGTGTGGTTGGCGGCGCGGTGCAGCCTATATTATAACAACAGCGGAGAAAACAGTGGCACAGCTGAAAGGATTTGTAACACACATTATTTATCGTAACAACGGGAACGGCTATACCGTTTTTGAATTGAATACAGGCGACGAGATCACCTGCGTGGGCACATTTCAGTCTCTGGAAGAGGGAGAAATTCTGGAGCTGGAGGGAGATTTTACCGAGCATGCGGTGTATGGGAGTCAGTTTAAAGTTTCTTCGTTCAAATTCTCATCGCCAGAGGATGCGGCGGGGATGGAGAGATATCTCGGCTCCGGGGCGATCAAAGGAGTCGGCGCTTCGCTGGCGGCGCGGATTGTGAAACGGTTCGGGGCGGATACGTTTCGGATTATCGAAGAAGAGCCGGAGCGTCTGGCGGAGATCAAGGGGATCAGCGAGCGCAAGGCAATGGATATTGCATCCCAGATGGAAGAAAAGCACGAAATGCGGGAAGCAATGGTCTATCTGCAGAAATACGGGATTTCCAACACGCTGGCGGTGCGGATTTATGAAACCTACGGCAGCAGGCTCTACCGGGTTTTGGAAGAAAACCCGTACCAGCTTGCGGATGATATTGACGGAATCGGCTTCCGCAAGGCGGATGAACTCGCCGCAAGAATCGGCATCCACACGGATTCGGATTTTCGGATTCGGAGCGGAATTTTGTATACATTATTGCAGGCGTCCGGAGAAGGGCACATGTATCTGCCGGGCAGCGTTTTGATCCGGCGCGCGGCAGCACTTCTCGACCTTCCGCAGGAGGCAATTGCAGATCAGCTGCCGAACCTTTCGATGGATAAAAAAATGGTCATCAAGAAAAACGGCGAGGATACGATCTGTTATGCGTTTTCGTATTATTACGCAGAGCTTGCCTGCGCGCGGATGCTGGTGGAATTGAATCAGACGATGCTGCCGGAGGGTGAGCTGCTCCCGGCGCAGGAGGAGGCAATTTTAAAACGGGTGGATCAGATTCAACAGCAGGAGGGACTGATGCTGGACGAGCTGCAGCGGAAGGCAGTTCTGGAGAGCGTCCGCAACAGCATTCTGATTTTGACCGGCGGACCGGGCACTGGTAAGACGACGACGATCAACACAATTATCCGGTATTTTGAAGGAGAAGGGCTGGATCTTTACCTCGCGGCGCCGACCGGAAGAGCGGCGAAGCGGATGACGGAGGCAACTGGCTACGAAGCGCGGACGATCCACCGGATGCTTGAGCTGTCCGGGGCGATGCCGGAAAGCGGCAAAAAGGCGAGCTTTGAACGGAATGAGGACAATCCGCTGGAGGCGGACGTGATTATCGTCGATGAGATGTCGATGGTTGATATCCACCTGTTTCAGTCGCTGTTGAAGGCGGTCAGCCCGGGGACGAGGTTGATTTTGGTCGGGGACGTGAATCAGCTGCCGAGCGTGGGTCCAGGACAGGTGCTGGCAGATCTGATTGCGAGCGAGGTGTTCCCTGTCGTCTGCCTGCAGAAAATTTTCCGGCAGGCGCAGGAGAGCGATATTGTTGTCAATGCGCATCGGATTAACAAAGGAGAACAGATTGCGCTGACAAATAAAAGCAGGGATTTCTTTTTTCTGGAGAGGAACAGTGTCCCTGTTATCTACAAGCATATGGTGCAGCTGATTGGAGAGATGCTGCCGAAATATGTAAAGGCTTCGCCGTTCGATATCCAGGTGCTGACGCCGATGCGGAAAGGCAGCCTTGGTGTGGAGACGTTAAACGGCGTACTGCAGAGCTGTTTAAATCCTCCGTCGGAGGGCAAAAAGGAGGTTCAGCTGGGCGATACCCTGTTCCGCGAGGGGGACAAGGTAATGCAGATCAAAAACAACTACCAGCTGGAATGGGAGGTCGTCAGCCGTTACGGCATCCCGATTGACAAGGGAGTTGGAATTTTTAACGGCGATATGGGGATAATCCGGGAAATTGACGAATATGCACAGACGGTGCTGGTGGAATACGACGAGCAACGCCGCGTGACCTATACCTATCCGCAGATGGAAGAGGTGGAGCTGGCTTACGCGATCACAATTCACAAGTCGCAGGGAAGCGAATATCCTGCTGTGGTTATGCCGCTTTTGGGAGGACCGAGGCTCCTGTTTAACAGAAACCTTCTGTATACAGGTGTCACCCGTGCAAGGGGCTGCGTGACGATTCTGGGAAGCCGCAAGGTGGTGCAGGAGATGATCGCAAACGAAAGCGAAAACCGCAGGTACACCAGTCTGGACGTTCGGATCAGAGAGCTGAAAGGGGAAGCTTGATCGATTTCAAAACGCTATTATTTCCACAAAGATGTCCTGTATGCGACAGACCGGTGAAACCGGCGGGAGCGCTGGTGTGCAGAAGCTGCGCACCGAAACTTGTTTATGTCAGACAGCCGCTTTGCATGAAGTGCGGCAAGGAGCTTTCTGATGAAAATCAGGAATACTGCAGGGATTGTCTGCATAAAAAACATCTGTATGACAGAGGAATCAGCCTGTACCGGTATACGAGTGTTAAAAAGGCGGTTTACCGGTTCAAATATGCGGGCAGGCAGGAATACGCCGCTTTTTTCGGAAAAGAGATGGCATGGCATTTGGGGCGGCAGATCCTTTCCTGGAAGGTAGACGCATTGGTCCCTGTTCCGCTGCATCCGGCGCGGAAGCGCAAAAGAGGCTACAATCAGGCGGAGCTTCTGGCATTGGAAATCGGAAAACAGTTAGGGATCCGGGTGGAGAACAACTGGCTGATTCGGACAAAAAATACAGTTCCGCAGAAGCTTTTAAATGGGCAGGAACGCCGAAATAATTTGAAAAAGGCTTTTAAAGCAGGGCAAAATGATGTAAAATTAAATGCAATTGTAATTATTGATGATATCTATACGACAGGAAGTACGATAGATGCGATGGCGGCGGTCTGCAGGCAGCAGGGCGTTTCCAGAATTTATTTTGCGGCGTTGTCTATCGGAAACGGACAGGAGGTCAGATGATCAATCAGGAAAAGGTTCTCAGAATGACCAAGATGGCATCGTATGAAGAGCACGGTGGACGGAAGGATCGCGCAGTGGTGGGATATTTTCGCAGCGACTATATCGGAAAACAGACTATTATTTCACTGATAGTGATAACGGCAGCTTTCCTTGCCGGGCTGGGGGCATATCTTGTATTTCATTTTTCAGAGGTAATGGGAAATATTTATTCCATGGATCTGGTGGGAACGGCGAAGAAGATTTTGACGTTATATCTGGTGGCGGCAGTTTTGTATGTAGCAGTTACCTATGTGATATACACGGTCCGTTATGCAAAAGCGAAAAAGAGGCTGCAGCTATTTCTGGAGTATCTGGACTGCCTGGATCAGGATGGAGAAGAGGAAACCGCAGAGAGGAAATAAAAGATGACACAGCTGCTTGTAATCAGAGAATACATAAAAAAATTTTTACACGAAATATGAAGAATTTATCGTTCCCCTGTTGAAATTTGTGTTGGGGTTTATTTTGTTTCTGACGATCAACGGCAGAATGGGCTATATGGCAAAAATTGACCACGTTGCGATCGCGCTGGTGGCGGCGCTTCTGTGCTCATTCCTCCCGCTGGGTGTGATGGTATTTTTGAGCGCGATGTTTCTGCTGCTGCATACCTATGCGCTGTCGGTGGAATGCGTTGTGGTTCTGCTGCTTGCCTATATTGTTGTGTTGGTGATTTATCTGCGGTTTGCACCGAAAGCGCATTTGCTGCTGCTTTTGACACCGCTTCTGTTTGTGTGGAAGATCCCTTATGTGGCTCCGCTGGCAGCGGGACTGTTCGGGACGCCGGGATCTGCAGCTGCGGTTGCAGGCGGTGTAGTGGTATATTATGTGCTGGCATATATTACCGGCAACGCGCAGGCGTTTGGCGGCGGGGAAAGCGATACCATGCTGCAGCGCTTCAGCGATATGGGAACCGGCGTGATCGAAAATAAAGAAATGCTGGTTGTAGTGACGGCGTTTGCCATCACAGCGATTTTGGTTTATGCGATCCGCCGCATGAGCATCAACTATTCCAGAGCGATCGCTGTTTTGGTCGGAACCCTGGCAGATATCGTAATTTTGCTGATCGGGGATCTGATGTATGACGCGAATTTTTCACTGGTGGGCGTGATTCTTGGCAGTATTGTATGTGCGTTGATCGCACTGGTGATGCAGTTTTTCCAGTTCAATCTGGATTATGCACGCACCGAAAAAGTGCAGTTTGAAGATGATGAGTATTATTACTATGTAAAAGCGGTTCCCAAAATGGCAGTGGCAGTGCCGGAGAAGCGGGTAAAACGGATCACGACGCAGCGCGCAAACCAGAATGTCCGCCACAGCCATGGGAAGGGCAAAACCAGAAAATAGTGAGATGGAACAATGGAACAGATCAAAGAGTTTGCGGACAGATATCTGACACAGATACAATTTATAGGACCAATGGATATTGTGGAGATTATCCTCATTTCTCTGATGGTCTATTATCTACTGGTCTTTATTCGGAATACCAGGGCATGGCAGCTGTTAAAGGGCGTGTTCGTCATTCTGGTATTTCTTGTGATTGCCGAAATCCTGCAGATGGATACGATCCTCTGGATTGCGAGGACGGCGTTTCAGTTTGCAACAATTGCGCTGATCGTCGTGCTGCAGCCGGAGCTGCGCAAGGCGCTGGAACAGCTCGGACAGAAAAATCTGATTCGTTCCGTCATTCCCTTTGAATCCTCCAAGCCGGAGGAAGGACTCTTTTCCGACCGGACGATCCGTGAGATCGTAAAGGGCTGTGTGGAAATGTCCCGGGCAAAGACGGGCGCGCTGATCGTTGTCAGACAGCTGGACTCCCTGGCAGAATATGAACGTACTGGCATTGCAGTGGATGGTATTGTGACCAGCCAGCTGCTGATCAATATTTTCGAAAAAAATACGCCGTTACATGACGGCGCAGTGATCGTACAGGGGAACCGCGTGACCTATGCGACCTGCTATCTGCCGTTGTCGGACAATATGCGTCTGAGCAAGGATCTCGGAACGAGACACCGTGCAGGCGTCGGTATTTCCGAGGTAACGGATTCCATGACAGTGATCGTGTCGGAGGAAAATGGCAAGATCAGCGTCGCTTATGAAGGAACGTTAAGCAGAGGACTGACGGCGGAGGAACTGGAAGAAAAGCTGAGATCTATTCAGAAAAAACCGACCGATGAGAAAGCGCACAAACGCTGGAAGGGGTGGTTCCACAATGAAAAGTAAGCTCATGCACAATCTGGGTCTGAAGATTATGGCGGTGTTGATTTCCGTTGTGCTGTGGATGCTGGCGGTTGACATCAATGATCCGGTGATAAATAAATATATCAATAATGTACAGGTACAGCTGACCAATACGGGGGCACTGACTGGACAGGGGAAAACCTACCGTGTAGTGGACAATTCCGATACGATCCGTGTTTCCGTGCGCGCACCGAAGTCTGCAATCAGCGCAATCGATGCGCAGAGCGTGACGGCAAAGGCAGACCTGTCTGAAATTACAGATGACGGGCGTGTACCGATCGAGTTGTCGTTAAGCAGCGGCCTGGATGTGGAAAAGATCGCTTCAGACAGACAGTATGTACAGTTACAGGTAGAAAATAAAAAGACAAGACAGTTAAGCATAGAGGTTGCCAAAAACGGGACACTTCCGGATGGATATGCGACCGGCAGGATCGATATGGAAACCAATACACTCAGCATCAGCGGCCCGGAATCAGCGGTGAATGCGGTAAGCCGCGCAGTGGTGGATATTTCTCTGGATAATGTGACAGCGAATGTGGAAATCGATGCGACAATCCGCCTGCTGGATGCAGACGGCAACGAAATCACCAGCAGTGAAATCCGCAAAAATGTGGACAGCGTAAAGGTGACCGTTCCGATTCTGGAGACAAAGGAGGTCACAATCAATGCTTCCGCTATAGGAGAACCGGCGGATGGTTATGAACAGACTGGAACGGTAACGGTGTCTCCTGCAACGGTGAAAATTGCAGGGCGGGCGGCTGTGCTGGATAAGATCTCGGAGATCACGATCCCGGCAGAGGAACTTGATCTGACGGATGCGACGGCACCGGTGACGAATACGATTGATATCAGAGAATATCTTCCTTCGGACATATCGCTTGCGGATGCTGATTTTGACGGAACAGTAACGGTATCCGCGGATATCGAGCAGATCCGACGCAAGACGATCAGCTTTGATGCGGACAGCGTCCAGCTTTTGAACATTCCGGACGGTTGGCTGGCAGAAGCAGTCAGCGGACAGAATCTGCAGCTGACAGTCAGAGGTCTGCAGGACAATTTGAATAATGTGGATGCAGGGACAATCACGCCTCACGCGGATTTGTCTGCATTGATAGATGAAAACGGCATTGTGACGGCAGGAGAACAGGAAGTAACAGTGAAATTTTTGCTTCCCGCTTCTGTGGATCAGGTCAATGCGGTTACGGTGCAGGTGCGTCTGACTCAGCTTGCGGCTTCGGAGACAGACGCACAGGGAGATCAGTAAAAGAAAAGCCGGGCAGGAGAAAAATATGAACAGCGCCCGGAGCAGGCGATGCAGCATTTGTGGGTTGAATCAGGGCTGCAAATGAAATCCCGAAAGCTTTGCGGTTTTATAACAGGAGGAAGAGATCATGTCGAGAATGTTCGGAACGGACGGTGTAAGAGGTGTTGCAAATGAAGAGCTGACGCCGCTTTTGGCGATGCAGTTGGGGCAGGCAGGTGCATATGTCCTGACCCGTGAAAACAAGCACAAACCTACAATTATGGTTGGCTGTGACACAAGAATGTCTGGCGATATGCTGGCAAATGCACTGATGGCAGGAATCTGCAGCGTAGGCGCAAATGCGGTTTATGTGGGCGTGATTCCGACTCCGGCGATCGCTTATCTGACCAAGAAATATAAGGTAGAAGCCGGTGTTGTGATTTCTGCATCCCACAACCCGATGGAGTTTAATGGCATTAAATTCTTTGACGGCAATGGCTACAAGCTGCCGGATGCTCTGGAGGATGAGATCGAAGCCCTGATTAAGAACAACATGAATCGTGTGGAATTTCCGACAGGCTCCAGCGTTGGACGGATCAAGTACCGCAAGGACGCAAGAGAGGAATATATCAACCATGCAGTGCGGGCAGTTCCGGTGGATCTGACGAATCTGAAGGTGGTTGTGGACTGCGCAGAGGGTGCATCTCATTATACTTCCATAGAAGCCCTGCGTCAGCTGGGCGCTCAGGTTGTTCCGATTCACAATATGCCGGATGGCACGAATATCAATGCAAACTGTGGCTCAACCCATATGGAAGAGCTGCAGGCCCGCGTTGTTTACGAAAAGGCAAATATCGGTCTGGCGTTTGACGGCGACGCAGACCGCCTGCTGGCAGTGGATGAGCTGGGCAACGTCGTGGATGGTGATCAGATCATGGCGATTGTAGGTGCACATATGCGCAACATGGGCAAGCTGAAACAGAACACGATCGTGGCGACTGTCATGAGTAACCTTGGTCTGTTTCTGTTTGGTGAGAAAGAAAAGATCCATATCGAAAAAACCAAGGTCGGTGACCGTTATGTGCTGGAGCGTATGCGGGAAATCGGCGCGAGCCTTGGCGGTGAGCAGTCCGGTCATATTATTTTCCTGGATGAAAATACGACCGGTGATGGTCTGCTGTCTGCGCTGCATCTGTTAGAGGTTATGGTAGTGACCGGAAAACCGCTGTCTGAGCTTTCCAAGATTATGACAGTCCTGCCGCAGGCACTGGTTAATGTTACCGTTCCGAATCACCGCAAAGAGCACTTTATGGAATATCCGGAAATCGCGGCTGCGATCGAAGAGCTGGAAAAAGAGTTCGCAGGAGAAGGCCGCGTATTGATCCGTCCTTCGGGCACAGAGCCGAAGGTGCGTGTCATGATCGAGGGGAAGGACAAAGCACGCATTGATAAGGAAGCGCATAGAATTGCAGATCTGATTCAGCAGCTGATGCTGTAATCCGGATGTAACTTGTGTTCCGGCTGCAGATGGGGCTTTTGGAACGGGTTGGTGCTTGCCAGATGGGTGCGATAATGGTATGATAATCATGTAAAGATCCGCATTGGGCGGAAAGGGGAGAACAGATATGGTACGCCAGAAGGTAGTAATCAAAAACCCGACAGGACTTCACCTAAGACCGGCTGGAAATCTATGCAAGGAAGCAATCAAATATAAATCGCTGATTACGTTTACGTTTCGGGACAGCACGGCGAACGCGAAGAGCGTTCTAAGTGTTCTGGGCGCATGTGTAAAATGTGGCGATGAAATTGAACTGATATGCGACGGACCGGACGAAGAAGAAGCGCTGACAGCCCTGACCGAGGCAATTGAAGGCGGACTGGGGGAGTAAGCTGCAAGTGCAGCAGAAGAACTTTGTTGGACAGGATTGTTTTGTTGAGTGAAACAGGACTGTTTCGTGAAGAGATCAGAAGAGGAGGTCAGACCTGGAGCAGATTTTCAGGCTGGGTTCCTCTTTTTCATGACAATAGAATGCTCGCAGAGCGTGCATTCTATTGTTTGATACCAGGGTCAAAAGGGCGTTTCGTAGTCTCACAACCCGGTATCTTATAGCAAAGTGACAGCTACATTGCTCATAAATACAGTCAGAATGACAGGACACGAAGGGAGAGAAAAAGCAATGATGAATTATCAGAAATACCGCCGTAATCCGGTAATTGACTATCCGGAGCGCCAGTGGCCAGGCAAAGAGATTGAGAAAGCACCCATATGGTGCAGCGTAGACCTGCGCGACGGCAACCAGGCGCTGGTAGATCCGATGGTAGTAGAAGAAAAGATCGAAATGTTCCAGTATCTGATAAAGCTGGGCTTTAAGGAAATCGAAGTTGGTTTCCCGGCAGCAAGTCAGATTGAATTCGATTTTCTGCGCCACCTGATTGAGCATGATATGATTCCGGATGACGTATATGTTCAGGTGCTGACACAGTGCCGGGAAGAGCTGATCGCGCGTACCTTCGAAGCGATTGAGGGCTGTAAGCAGGCGATCGTACATATTTATAACTCTACGTCCACATTGCAGAGAGATGTCGTGTTCCACATGGATCGTCCGCATATCGTGGACATTGCGGTAAAGGGAACCGAGCTGGTAAAAAAATATGCCGCAGACTTCCCGGGCAAGATCGTCCTGGAATATTCTCCGGAAAGCTTTACCGGAACAGAGTTGGACTTTGCGCTTGAAATCTGTACCGCAGTTCAGAAAACCTGGGGCGCAACGAAAGAAAATCCAATCATTATCAATTTGCCGTCTACTGTAGAGATGAATACGCCTAACGTGTATGCGGATCAGATTGAGTGGATGAACAGGCATTTTAAAAACAGAGAGAGTATTATTTTAAGTATCCATCCTCATAACGACAGAGGAACCGGTGTTGCGAGCGCGGAGCTGGCGCTGCTTGCAGGCGCAGAGCGTGTCGAGGGAACTTTGTTTGGAAACGGCGAGCGTACCGGTAACGTAGATGTTTTAAATATCGCCTACAACATGTTCTCCCAGGGCATCAACCCTGAGTTGGAAATCGGACATGTCAACGATATTATCGGTATTTACGAAAGATGCTGCAAGATCCCGATCCATCCGAGACATCCTTATGCCGGCAAGCTGGTATTTACCGCATTCTCCGGTTCCCATCAGGATGCGATCAACAAGGGCGTGCAGGCAATGAAGGAGAGAAAGAGCGAAATCTGGCAGGTTCCTTATCTGCCGATCGATCCTGCCGATATCGGAAGGGAGTACGAACCCATCGTGCGTATCAATTCCCAGTCCGGCAAGGGCGGTGTCGCTTTCGTTATGGATACTTATTTTGGCTTCAAGCTGCCCAAGGCGATGCACAAAGAGTTTGCAAATGTTATCCAGAAGATATCCGAGAAGCAGGGCGAGGTTTCCCCGCAGCAGATCATGGACAATTTCAAGCGCGAGTATCTGGATCAGAAGGAACCTCTGCACTTCAAGAAGCTGAGAATCGAGGATCTGAGCGGAGATGTGGAATCCGGCGAATTCGATACAAAGGTTATCGTGGACTACACGCTGGCAGGCAAGCCCGGTACATTCGATGCAGTCGGCAACGGCCCGATCGATGCGGTCAAGAGAGGACTGCAGGTTACCTTCGGCATGAATATCAGAGTGCTTGATTACGAGGAGCATGCGCTGCAGAACGGTTCCAACGCGCAGGCAGCAGCATATATCCATATGATGGATGCAGAGAGCGGACGCGTTACTTATGGTGTCGGCGTAAGCTCCAACATCACAAGAGCATCTGTACGCGCAATGTTCTCGGCGGTCAATCGTCTGGAGCTGGTAACGGGCGTATAAGAGACGCATACAACAAAAGAAGAGCTGCGATAAAGCAGAAAACCGAACCGTTTTGTCGTTTTGGCAGAACGGTTCCTTCATAAGGAGAAAAGTATGGCATATCAGACTCCCTATTTTGTAATCGACGAAAATCAGCTGACGAAAGATTTTCAGATGCTGAAAAGCTCCCTGGAAACATCCTGGGGCAATTACCGGATCGGATATTCCTTCAAAACGAATTCCCTGCCGTGGCTGGTGACCTTTTTAAAGGCGGGCGGCGTGATGGCGGAGGTTGTATCCGACGATGAATATTCGCTGGCCGGCGCACTTGGCTTTTCCAATTCTGAAATTGTATACAATGGACCGGTCAAAAACGCCCGTCGTTTGAACGGGTGCTGCTTGCAGGCGGCATCCTGAATATGGACGGCAGACGCGAGCTGGACTGGATGGAAGAGCTGGCAGCAGCGCATCCGACGCAGACATTTCGGGTCGGAATCCGGGTCAATTTTGATCTGGAAAAAATGTGTCCGGGGCAGACAACGATGGGCGAAGCCGGAGGCAGATTTGGATTCAGCTATGAAAACGGGACATTCGCAGCCGTTTTAGAGCGCGTGCGGCGCATTCCGAATGTTGAGGTCACGGGCTTACATCTGCATTCCAGCAGTAAGTCCAGAAGTGTCGCGGTATTCGAAGCAATCGCTTCGATGGCATGTAAATTAAAGCGGGAATTTTCCCTGAACCTGTCTTATGTGGATCTGGGCGGCGGTTATTGCGGCGGTCTGGAAGGGCGTCCGCAGTATCCGGATTATTTTCCGGCTGTGGCGAAGGTTTTACAAGAAGAATTTACGCCAGAAAAAACAATGTTAATCGTTGAGCCGGGCATTTCTCTTTTGTCAAAGGCAAGTACGTTTGTGACAGGCGTTGTGGATGTGCGTGATATCGGAAACGAGCGGTATTTGATCACGGACGGAAGCCGTTTCAATATCGACCCGACGATGATTAAGAGCAGCCACCTGTTCCATCTGGAATTGAATGAGGCAAACCCGGGTGCAGAGCAGCGAAAAACGATGGCGCACCAGTGCGTATCGGGCTATTCCTGCATGGAAGTGGACCGGATTTTTGAATACCGCGACGGAATCGAGCTGATGGAGGGCGACCGGATTGTTTACGAAAATGTGGGCGGCTATACGATGAGCCTGAATCCGTTGTTTATCCAGTATTTCCCGGACGTTTATATCCGCCGGGACGGGAAGCTTTATAAGATCAGAAACCGCTGGACGCCGAAGGAATATATGCAGAACAGCATGTTGTATGGAGAAGAACAAAAATGACGACGATCTTGATTTTGAGCTGCGGAACGCGCAATAAGCTGGTACGTTTTTTTAAAGAAGCCTTTCATAGTCTGCCGGGCGGCGGAAGGGTGATCGTGACGGACTGCAGCCCGTGGGCACCTGCGCTGTACGAGGCGGATGCATTTTATCTGGTCCCGCCGATGAAGGATCCCGGATACGAAGACAGGATTCTGGAAATCTGCATGCGGGAACAGGTCAATGCCCTGCTTCCACTGTTTGAGGATGAGCTGGATCTGCTGGCGCAGAACCGGAAGAAGTTTGAGGAAAAAGGGATCACAGCGATTGTATCGGACGCAGAAAGCGTTGCAGTCTGCCGGGATAAGTACGGCTTTTTCTCCCTGCTGCAGAAAAACGGACTGCCGGTGCTGTATACGAGCGCATCTCTGGAAGAGTTTGACTCGGATTACGCGGAAGGAAAGATTGCGTTCCCGGTATTTGTAAAGCCTGTTCGGGGCTGCGGAAGCGTCGGCATCAGCCGGGTGGACAACCGCGAGCTTCTTGGTGTGCTGTGCCGTTATAGCAAAGAGCCGCTGTTGATCCAGCAGTATGCGGACGGTGAGGAATTCGGCGCGGATATTTACGTCGATTTGATTTCCAAAAAAACTGTAGCTATTTTTACGAAGAAAAAAAGTGCGGATGCGGGCGGGCGAAACCGAAAAATCGATTTCCGTCAAAGATCCTGCGCTGTTTGAAGTGATTGAAAAGACGGTTTCCGCGCTTTCGCTGGCAGGTCCGATCGACATGGATATTTTCCGGATTGACGGCAAATATTATATTTCCGAAATCAATCCGCGGTTTGGCGGCGGCTATCCCCACGCATGGCACTGCAACGTGAGGTTCCCGGAGCTGATTGCGAAAAATCTGCTCGGCGAGGAAAATGAGCCGCAGATCGGCGCATACGAAGCGGACATGTGCATGATGAAATATTCCGACGAGATCGTGCGGAAGCTGTGAGACGCAGTGAAATAAAAAATCCATGCTTCTGACTCAAAATAGCATGGATATAAACAATAGAATGCACGCTCTGCGAGCATTCTATTGTCATGAATAAAAAAGACATGTTAGAATGAGGGGAGAAATGGAGCAGATGACGGAACTTGAAGCTGAGTGCCGGCATAAATACCGGGTTCGGAGCATCCGGGAGGATGATTACGGCTGTGAAGAGCGTCCGGAGGGCGTTTGGCCGACCGTGCTTGTTGAACTGGAGGATGAAAACGGGCAGCTCCGTTTGCTCCGGCAAAAGGATCACTATCTGTATGAACAGCAGATCGAGGAGGGCGATCAGGTGATTCTGGAACAGGAGATTCTGAAAAGAATAGAATAATCTGGGAAAGGCTAACAAGAGGGGAAAGGATAATGAAAACAGAAGGGAAAAGAAACCTGCTGAGACAGCCGGATGAGATCAGGCTGATGACAGGCAGTGCGCAGACGGAGCAGGAGACCGCGCCCGATGCAGCTGCTTTCAGAGCAGGTGACGTTACAGTGGAGCTTGCGGAAGCCGACGGCAGCCTTGCGGTATTCGTGCAGGCACAGAACACACCGGTTCGGGAGCTTGTGCTTACCTGGAAAGCTATGTTTGGCGGGACGGGCGAGGTGCTCGGAGACACCTGGGAACGCGGTTACGGTGATCTGGAATGGAAAAAGGAAGCAGATCATATCGGAATGCCGTGGTACTTTTTCCAGCATGAAGCGGGAAAATGCCTGGCATTTGGTGTAAAGGTGCGTCCATCTGCCATGTGCTGGTGGGAAAAGGACGGTGCGGATGTAAAGCTGCATCTGGACGTGCGCTGCGGGACGTATGGCGTGAAGCTTGGCGGACGGAAGCTGGAAGCGGCAAAGATCGTTATGACATCTTATGCGCTGGAAGAAGCTGATACGCCGGTAGAAGTATTTGAAGCCTGCAGGGCATTTTGCAGCGAGATGTGCGACGATCCCGACTGTAGAGACACCGTGATTTACGGCGGGAACAACTGGTACTATGCCTATGGAAAAAGCTCTGCAAAGGAAATTCTCGGAGACAGCGCATATCTTGCGGAGATGACGGAGGGCATCGAAAACCGCCCGTTTATGGTGATGGATGACGGCTGGCAGATTGATCACAGCGATTCTTATAACGGAGGTCCCTGGCGGGTTGGCAATGCGGATTATGGGGACATGGGAGAGCTCGCTGCGCAGATGAGGGCAAAAAATGTGCGCCCCGGCATCTGGTTCAGACCGCTGTACGATCATTCTGCGGATATTCCGGCAGAGTGGAGACTGGAGCGCAATGCAGAGGTGTTCGATATTTCTGTGCCGGAGGTTCTGGAACATATCGCACAGGATATCAGACAGCTTGGAGACTGGGGATATGAGCTGATCAAACACGATTTTTCGACCTATGATATCTTTGGCTGCTGGGGATTTGAGATGGGGACCAGGCTGACGAATGGCAGCTGGCGCTTCCATGACCATACGAAAACCACGGCAGAGCTGATCGTTCGTTTTTATGAGGTCGTTCATGAAGCTGCAAAACGCGAGGATCGTCAGGACGTCCTGATTCTTGGCTGCAACTGTATCGGACATCTGGGCGCAGGGCTGATGCAGGGCAACCGTACTGGAGACGATACAAGCGGTGTAGAATGGGAAAGGACCCGGAAAATGGGCATCAACACGCTGGCCTTTCGGATGCTGCAGCAGGGGACGTTTTACGGGGCGGATGCAGACTGCGTCGGAATCACAGAGCATATTGACTGGAACAAGAACCGACAGTGGATGGAAGTGCTTGCAGAAAGCGGGACGCCGTTTTTTGTATCGGTAAAACCGGGATTTCTGAACGAGAGTCAGAAGGAAGAGTTAAAAGAAGCATACCGGAAGGCATCACAGCCGCACCCGGCAGCAGTGCCGCTGGACTGGATGGAGACAAAAACGCCTGAAAAATGGCAGACCTACGCCGGCAGAAGAGAATACAATTTTTAAAAAAGAAAGAAGCCGCTGCGCTGGCAGAATGTGCCAAGGCACATTCTTTTTTTACAGAACTTACGCGAGTACCGGAAAAACGAGCTGCACGAGCAGCATGTATAAAACCGTGCCGCCGACGATGGAGAGCAGCAGGTTGTGCCTCCATTTGTGGACGACAATGACGAACACGGCACTGATGAGCTCCGGCAGTCCATGAGAACCGGAAAATACAGAGACATTTTTAAAACAGTAAACGACGAGCATTGCGATCGAAGCGCTCGGGAGCGCTGCGCCGAGGTAGGCAACAACGCGCGGCGTTTCTTTTCCGGCGGGAAACAGGAAAAACGGAAGGGCGCGGATCAGAAAAGTGCCGAGCGCGATAATGCCGATTGTGATCACAAGCTGCAGGGGAGTCTGTATGGTCATTTGGAAATCTCCTTTCGAAATAACAAAAGTGCGGCTAAAATGCCAGCCATGGAAAAGAGCAGGAAACGGTCAGGGCCAACGACGATCAGACTGACCAGCGTGATGCCAAGACCGAGCAGGGCGGGAAGCCTGGAGTTTGCTTTTTCCCATTGTTCGACAAAAATTACCAGAAACAGTGCTGTCATGGCAAAGTCAATGCCTGTGGAATCAAAAGGCAGGAAGCTGCCGGCAGCAGCGCCGATACAGGATCCGATGATCCAGTAGAGTTGATCGAGCAGCGAGATAAAGAACAGAAACCAGTCCGGATCAATTCCTTCCGGGGCGCTGACTCCGCAGAGAAGAGAGTAGGTTTCATCTGTCAGGGAAAAAATCATATAGGGCTTGCGTTTTCCCATGCGTTCAAACGGTTTTAACATGGAAAGACCGTAGAATAGATGCCTTGCATTTACCATGAGCGTCAGCAAAAAAGCGGAAACCGGAGAAAATGCAGAGGTCATCAGGCTGATGGCGGCAAACTGCATCGAACCGGCGTAGATAAACGTACTCATGAGAAACGCCCAGAGGACGGAAAAACCGTTTTCGGCGATCAGGACGCCGAACGCTGCGCCGAGAAAAAGATAGCCGAGCATGACGGGGACTGTGTAGGGAACAGCAGCCCATAGCGCTTTTCGTTTCATAAAAAAATAGTAACCTCCTGAGTTAGTAGGATAAAATGCGATATCAGTTTAACGCGATACAGTGGCCTTGTCAATGATTCGCAGGAAAGCATCGAAGATGGGATTTTACAAATGGCGCGTGTGAACAGTAACCCTGTAGGTACATTCGCTGCAAAATCGCGGAAGCCGGGATGGAATTTCTATAAAAAACGTGCTAAAATTCAGAAAAGGAACGAGGCGGCATGGAATTGTCTGCCCGGTAAGGAGGAGAACGATGTCAGAAGAAAAAAAGGGAATTGCGGATGCAGAAAACAGCACAACGACAGAGACGATGGCGGATTATGCAAGGGAGCTGGAAGCTTCTTTCCGTACGATCCGGGAGGGCGATGTGATTTCCGGAACCGTTATCGACGTGCGGGAAACCGGCGTAACGCTGGATCTCGGTTACTATGCGCCTGCGGTTATTAAAACAGAGGATTTGAGCAAGGACCCGTCGTTTTCCGTACTGGCGGATATCCATGTCGGAGATACGCTGGAAGGAACTGTTGTCAAAAGAGACGATGGAGCCGGCAATATCCAGATGTCCTGCGTAGAAGCAGCAGAGACACTCGGCTGGGACAGACTCAAACAGTATCAGGAAGAAAAGACGATTCTCAAGATAAAGGTAAGCGAAAGCGTCAATCAGGGCGTAACTGCTTATGTGGAAGGAATCCGCGGATTTATCCCGGCGTCCCAGCTGGCACTGGATTATGTGGAGGATACGACGGAGTTTGTCGGGAAAACGCTGGAAGTGCGCGTGATTACGGTGGATTCAGACCGCCAGAAGCTTGTGTTGTCCGCAAAGGACGTCCTGAAAGAAAAGGAAGCGGAGCGCCTGAACCATAAAATTTCCATGATCGTGCCTGGTACAGTTGTAGAGGGACGCGTGGAAAGCCCGATGCCATACGGTGCATTTGTGGATCTTGGCGATGGATTAAGTGGTTTGGTACACATTTCCCAGATCAGCCAGAAGCGTCTGAAAAAAAGCCTTCAGAGGTGCTGACAGTCGGGGATACCGTGCGGGCAGTTGTTTTAAATACGAAGGACAACCGGATCAGCCTGAGCATCAAGGCAGCAGCCGAGAGCGCAGAGCCGGACGAGCTGGAAGAAAAACAGGCGGAAGAGTACAGCTCGAATGAGGCGGTCGGAACCTCGCTGGGCGACCTGCTGAAAGGGTTAAAGCTGTGAGCCAGCCGTTGACAGGCCAGATCTTTTGTGCTACTGTAAACGTATGAAGCTGCGGTCAGATGTGGCGGCAGCCGGATATTGAAAAAGAGAATGCAAAGACGGAGAGAGTACATCCGGGGAAGCTTTACAGAGAGGACTTTTGAATGCAGCCCGATACAGGCGGCAGGAAGCTGAGAGAAGTCGGGAAGAAGCGGATGGAACATGGCTCCAGAGCGGCGCACCGAACCGGAGAGGTAAGGCTGCGACAGGTCCGCCTGTTATAGCGGAAGGGTCTTGCACCAAACGGCGCAGCACCCGATAAGATATACTTTGTGAGAAGTATATGAACAGAAGTGGTACCGCGAACGATTCGCCTTCTTGTTGTGGCTTTTTAGCTGCAATGAGGAGGCGATTTTTTATTCATGACAATAGAATGCTCGCAGAGCGTGCATTCTATTGTTGCGACATTAAGGAGGAAGTATGAGCAAAGGAAAATTTTACATGACAACTGCCATTGCGTATGCATCGGGCAAACCGCATATCGGCAATACCTATGAAGCAGTTCTGGCAGACAGCATCGCGCGGTTTAAGAGAAAAGACGGATATGATGTCTTTTTCCAGACCGGAACAGACGAGCATGGACAGAAAATTGAATTAAAGGCAGCGGAAGCGGGCGTAACACCTCAGGAATACGTAGATAAGGCTTCCGCAGAAATCAAGAGAATCTGGGATCTGATGGGTACTTCTTATGACAAGTTCATCCGTACGACAGAACCGGATCACGAAAAACAGGTACAGAAAATTTTCAAGCGCCTGTATGATCAGGGCGATATTTACAAAGAAGCTCTTATGAAGGAATGTACTGTACGCCATGTGAATCCTTCTGGACACAGTCCCAGTTAAAGGACGGAAAATGTCCGGACTGCGGCAGAGAAGTGAAACCTGCAAAGGAAGAAGCATATTTCTTCAGAATGAGCAAATATGCGCAGCGCCTGATCGACCATATCAACAGCCATCCGGAATTTATCCAGCCGGTATCCCGCAAAAACGAGATGATGAACAATTTCCTGCTTCCCGGACTGCAGGATCTGTGCGTGTCCAGAACCTCCTTCAAATGGGGAATCCCGGTTGATTTCGATGACAGGCATGTGGTTTATGTATGGCTGGATGCCCTGACCAACTATATTACCGGAATCGGTTATGATGCGGACGGGAACAGCAGTGATCAGTATAAGAAGCTCTGGCCGGCTGATGTGCACCTGATCGGCAAGGATATCATCCGCTTCCACACCATCTACTGGCCGATTTTCCTGATGGCGCTCGGCGAGCCGCTGCCGAAGCAGGTATTCGGCCATCCGTGGCTTCTTCAGGGCGACGGCAAGATGAGCAAATCCAAGGGAAATGTAATGTATGCCGATGATCTGGTGGAATTTTTCGGTGTGGATGCGGTCCGTTATTTCGTCCTGCATGAGATGCCCTTTGAAAATGACGGCGTTATCAGCTGGGAACTGATGGTGGAACGATTAAATTCCGATCTTGCCAACACCCTGGGGAATCTGGTAAACCGTACCATTTCCATGAGCAACAAGTATTTCGGCGGCGTTGTAGCGGATAAGGGCGCAGCAGAGGCAGTTGATGAGGATCTGAAAGCAGTTGTAACCGGAACCTACGATAAGGTTGCGGCAAAGATGGAAGGCTGGAGAGTCGCAGACGCGATCACCGATATTTTTACGCTGTTCAAGCGCTGCAACAAATATATCGACGAGACAGAACCGTGGGTGCTGGCAAAAGACCCTGCAAAAGCAGACCGTCTTGCTACCGTATTGTATAACCTGACAGAGAGCATTGTAATCGGTGCGTCCCTGCTGGAGCCTTATATGCCGGGCACTGCGGAAAAGATCGCAGCCCAGCTCAATACTTCCCTGCGCAGCTTCGAAGAATGCACGACCTTCGGCGGCTATATATCCGGCAGCAAAGTTACAGAGAAACCGGAAATCCTGTTCGCAAGACTGGATGTAAAGGAAGTTCTGGAAAAGGCAGCAGCGATGTTTGAGGCGCGTAAGGCGCTGACGGAAGAGGCTGAGGAAGAAAAAAAGAAGAGACGTGATGGAGCTGACGAAAAAGCCGGAGATCACCTTTGAAGATTTCGAAAAGATGCAGTTCGCGGTTGGCGAAATCATCAAATGCGAACCGGTTCCGAAGTCCAAAAAGCTTCTCTGCTCCCGGGTAAAAATCGGGAAAGAAGTAAAACAGATCGTTTCCGGAATCCGCGCACATTACACGGCGGAAGAGATGGTAGGCAAAAAGGTTATGGTTTTAGTGAACTTAAAGCCTGCAAAGCTCGCCGGTGTTCTGTCGGAAGGCATGCTGCTGTGCGCAGAGGATGCCGAAGGCAATCTTGCGCTGGTAACACCGGAGAAAAATATGCCTGCCGGAGCAGAGATCTGCTGACGGTTAGAGTTGACCGGAACTTTATATAATGTTAATATAAAAATGTGAGGGCCGCAGAAGAGAATTTGCTGTGAAAAAGCAGCAGGATTTTTCTTGCTGCGGCTCTGTCTGTAAACGGAGGCATGCGGCTGTTTCCGGAAAAAGAGGGGAAAACGAAACGGGGGAACGGGATATGAAAAAAGAAGAAATTTTTTTCCTGTCAAGAGATGGTAAAACGAAGATTCATGCAGTAAAATGGATACCGGAGGGTAAACCGGTCTGTATCCTGCAGATCGTGCACGGTATGGCGGAATATATCGAACGATATGAGCGTCTGGCCTCCGTACTGACCAGGCAGGGGATTCTGGTGACCGGGGAGGATCATCTGGGACACGGAAAGAGCGTCGGGGAAAACGGGATCTACGGCTATTTCTGCGCGCATGATCCGGCGACGGTGGTAGTTCGGGATGTTCATCGTCTCAAAAAAATAGTGCAGGAGCAGTACCCCGGTGTTCCGTATCTGTTATTGGGACATAGCATGGGATCTTTCATCCTCCGCAATTACCTGAGCCGTTACGGCAGCGGAATTGACGGAGCGATCGTGATGGGAACCGGTATGCAGCCGAAGGCGGTTTTAAATGCAGCCAAAGCAGTGACGAAGCTTCAGAAGGCTTTTTTAGGGGATACGCATGTGAGCCGTCTGTTGGACAAAATGGCATTTGGAAGCTATCAGAAAAAAGATTACAGACGGCGTTGGAAGCATGGATTGGCTGTCCCGGGACAAAAAAGAGGTTCAAAAATACCTGGACGATCCGCAGTGCGGCTTCGTCTTTACAGTCAACGGGTTTGAGACGCTGTTTGAACTGATCGGCAGGCTTCACGACCCGGAAAGCATTCATAAAATTCCCAAAGAGCTTCCGGTGCTGTTTGTCGCAGGACAGGAGGATCCGGTCGGCAGCTATGGCAAAGCGGTTCTGGAGGTTGCAGAAAGCTTTCAAAACAGCGGGATGACGCAGGTGGAGTGCAAATTATATCCCGGTATGCGTCACGAGCTGGTCAATGAAATCGGCCGGGAAGAGGTGGATGCAGACCTTTTAAAATGGATTTTAAATACAGCCCGGGTGGCTGGACAGAGTTTTTAGAAAATGCAGTTTTAGGTTTCATTTGTCGCTTAAGCGGCAGAATGCGAGGAGAATATGAAGAAAACAGGGATTGCAGCAATGATGTTATCGACGGCGATTGCAGTATCCAGCATCGCTGTACCGGTCTGTGCAGCGCCGGGACAAACGGCGGAGAGTGCGCAGATGCAGGAACAGCCGCAGACAGAGACAGAGCCTGCCAAATCCATCAGCGATGAGGATTTTGCAAAGCTGCTGGATTTTGTAAAAGAAAAGTGGGACGCAGGCGAGCTGGATAACGCAGAGGATATCAAAGCTGCGATCAGCGAGGGAGAAAAGGAGTTCGGCGTTTCCCTTGACGAGAGCACGAGAACGACGCTTGCTTCTGCGTTGCAGCAGTTAAACGGGATCGGCTTAAACCATGAGACAGTCATTGCGCTTGCACAGAAAATGTATGAAAGCTACGGTGATACGCTGGTAGAAAACCTTTCGGATGCGCTGCAGGAGCAGCTTGCAGGTCCTCTCGGCGAGACGATTCAGGAACAGCTGATCGAACCTGCAAAAGAGACCGTGATGGAGACTGCCAAAGCGATTGCAGCTAACACAGCGCAGCATTTCTGGCAGGACCTGAAGCAGAGCGTGATCGATTTCCTGAACCATGTTTTCCAGAAAGGAAAAAACTGACGCCAGATTTTCCTGATATAGACAGCTAAAAAATGATCTAAAACCGCACGAACGGTTTTTGATAAATTTTGACAACAAGAGAAGAGAGGAATGTATGAATGAAGCTTTTTAACCTGGACAGCCCGGTCATGGTCTTTTTGAGCAAGGTTGCCAACCTGATGATCCTGAACGTGCTGACAATCATCTGCTGTATTCCGATTTTTACGGCAGGGGCGGCGATTACGGCACTGTATTATGTGACGATCAAAATGGCGAGAGGGGATGACCCGTATATCATAAAAAGGATATTTTAAGTCCTTTAAAGAAAATTTTAAGCAGGCGACTATCATCTGGCTGATTATGCTCGTTGTGATTGCGATTATCGCAGTGGACTGGAGAGTCACGCTGGTGATGATGACAGGAAGCAGTGCAAAGATCATGAAAACGGTGCTGTTTATCGTATCCTTCCTCCTACTGCTGACCGGCCTTTATATTTTCCCGGTTTTGTCCAGATTTGACAACACTGTAAAAAATACCTTCCGGAATGCGTTCCTGATCAGCTTTATGAACCTGCCCAAGAGCGTCCTGATCGTGATCATCCATCTGATTCCGGTTGCTTTATTACTGGTTACGATCCAGGCTCTGCCGTTTCTGTTCCTTCTTGGAGTCCCTGCAGTCGCATATTTCAGCAGTCTGCTGTATGTCGGGATCTTCAAACGCTTTGAGCCGGAAGAACAGGTACAGGATGGCGAGAACCTGGCTCCCCCTGTCCTTTATCGTAGAGGAAGAGCAGGCAAAGCAGGCGGCACTGGAAGCGGAAGCAGCGGCAAAAACAGCAGAATCCGCAGAAAACAAGACAGAAACAGATGCTGTTGAAACCGAAAATCAGATTTAACCAAACAGCGCTTTGGCAAAGTGCATAGATAGAAACGATACGTTTTGTTCAAAACGCTGATGAGCTTTTGGAGTTAAAATCTTTTTTGGCAGATTCCACAAGCATCTCCAAAAAGTTTGTGGAATACTGGTATAGCCAAAATCGGGCATTTTCGGTATACTAGATCTAGATTCAATCGAGAAAGCTCGAGATTAAATTTTCAGGGAGGCAAAATAATGGCAAGTTTATCTTTAAAGAACATCTGCAAAGTGTACCCCAATGGTTTTGAGGCTGTTAAAAACTTCAACCTTGAGATCGCAGATAAAGAGTTCATCATCTTCGTAGGTCCGTCCGGATGTGGTAAATCTACTACACTTCGTATGATCGCTGGTCTGGAAGATATCTCTTCCGGTGAATTGAAAATCGGTGACAGAGTAGTTAATGACGTAGAGCCTAAGGACAGAGATATCGCGATGGTATTCCAGAACTACGCTCTGTATCCTCATATGTCAGTATATGACAACATGGCTTTCGGTCTTAAGTTAAGAAAAGTTCCGAAGGATGAAATTGATAAGATGGTTAAAGAGGCTGCTAAGATCCTTGACCTTACTCCTCTCCTTGATCGTAAACCGAAGGCTCTGTCCGGTGGTCAGAGACAGCGTGTTGCTATGGGACGTGCAATCGTACGTAATCCTAAGGTATTCCTGATGGACGAACCTCTTTCCAACCTGGATGCAAAGCTGCGTGTTCAGATGCGTATTGAGATTGCAAAACTGCATCAGAGATTAGGTACCACCATCATTTACGTTACACATGACCAGACAGAAGCTATGACACTGGGTACTAGAATTGTAGTTATGAAAGACGGTGTTATTCAGCAGGTTGACACACCTCAGAACCTGTATGACAAGCCGCAGAACCTGTTTGTTGCCGGATTCATGGGATCACCTCAGATGAACTTCCTGGATGCTGTTGTAAGAATCAACGGCACTGCAGTAACTCTGGAAGTAGCTGGTCAGTCCATCCCGCTTCCTCCTGCAAAGGCTAAGAAGGTTATCGAAGGCGGTTATGCCGGAAAGACAGTTACATTTGGTATTCGTCCTGAAGATGTTTACGATTCCGAGATGTTTATTGAGACCGCTAAATGCGTATTCTCTTCTACCATCAAGGTTTACGAACTGCTTGGTGCTGAAGTATTCCTGTATTTCGATCTGGGCGAGTTCGCGATGACCGCAAGAGTAGATTCTCGTACCACTGCAAGACCTGGCGATACTGTTAAATTTGCATTCGACGTTGAAAAGATTCATATATTCGACAAAGAGACCGAGCAGGTTATTACCAACTAATCAAGAACATAGCAAAGAGCCATTGCGAAATGCAATGGCTCTTTTTGAATTCTACAGTTCACTCGTGCCTTTTCATGAGCAAAAGGAGCTGCGAAGCAGCGGAAAGCATCGAAGATGCGGTTCATGACAATAGAATGTTCGCGAAGCGTACATTCTATTGTATTGCGAATGGCGCGTGTGAACTGTATCGTTTTAGAATGTATCCGTCAGGTTATCACTCAGGTTCCACTCGGCAGCGATCCGGTAGGCTTCCTCGACGCAGGAATCCCACATGAAGGCAGGATCATGGCAGTCGGAGCCGATCAGGACGGGAATGGAAGTTTTGGCGACTTTTTCCAGAAGTCAGCGTATGGATAAAGGCCAGCGGTGGTCGTTTCCTAAGGATTGGATGCCTTTTCGGATGCCGTTGGCATTAAATTCCAAAACAGCTCCGGTCTGGACGGCGGCGTTTAGGATGATATCACAGGCCTCCTCGCAGTTGTCATCCCAGGAATAGGGATTGTTGAAAAATACATCGGGATGCGCGAGAATCGGGAAGTATCCGGTTTCCAACGCTTTTTTGACGGAATGGGCATATTTGATATATCCGCGCGTACCGATTTTTTCAGGAATCGAGAAGGCAGAAATGTAGGAACCGTCGTCCTCCTGGTAATAATGCTGACCCAGCAGCAGATAATCCAGCTTTTTTTCTTTTAATAAAAAGGAATAATAATCGCGGCTGTCAGGGCAGTATTCAATTTCCAGTCCTTTCAGGATCAGGGAAGGGAACGGTCGGGCGCAGTGCATCCATACATGCCAGATATTCGTCGAGGTCGGCATAGGGCATGCGGAAATCGAAGCGGTTGTCCGGAAACGGACCGTGGTCACTGAAGCCGAGAACGTCAAGGCCTGCATCCAGGGCAGCTTTTACATAATCTGCGTCTGTACCCGTGGCGTGCATACAGCGTTTCGTGTGTGTATGGTAATTTGTTTTTTTCATCAGAAACCTCCGTGATTTTGGGAAAGCTGTGTAGACAGTAATGTCCTGCTACATTATAATGAATAGCAGGAAAAAGAACAAGTCGAAAAGGAGAAATAAATGAACCCTTCCGCAATTTTAAAACTAATGAGTGCAAAGGCATCGTTTACAAAAAATCATCCCAAATTCAGCGCTTTTTGTAAAGCGGCCCTTTCCAGACCGATCGAGCCGGGAACGATAATCGAAATTTCCCTGCAGCGTCCGGGTGAGGAACCGATGATGGCGAACATCAAAGTGCAGCAGGAGGATCTGGATCTTCTGGAAAGTCTGAAAGGACTTTCGGAGTAAAGCTGGAAGTCGGCGGAAAAGGGTGAACCGACGATGGAAAAAGGATGGGCAGAAGGCTGCAACGATCCGTCGGAACAAAAAAAACTTGCACAAAAAATGCCGATGTTTTATTATAATTGATAAGAAGTTTGTGACTTTTGACGAAAATGCAGAATGAGAGGAACGGATATGATTTCAAATCAGATCATTCAGACGAGTATCGATGAATTGAAAGCAATTACCAAGGTCGATATTTATGTGTTCGACCTGGATGGCATAAAGGTGGCTGCAACGACTGAGGATATTGAAATTCCCCGTGAAATTATTACGGGATTTGCCGCATCTCCGGCAGATAGCCAGGTGGTCGGCGGATATCACTTTCTGAAGGTGCTGGACGATAGCGAGGTGGCATATGTTCTGGCGTCGCGCAGCAACAATGATGATGCATATATGGTCGGCAAGATTGCAGTCAGCCAGATTCAGAATCTGATCATTGCTTATAAGGAACGGTTTGACCGGAACAATTTCTTCCAGAACCTGATTCTGGATAACTTACTTCTGGTAGATATCTATAACCGGGCACAGAAGCTTCATATTGAAGTGGAGGGACCGAGAATTGTATATCTGGTTGAGACGAGACTGGAAAAAGACAGCAGCGGCATGGAGCTGTTGCGAAGCCTGTTCAGCAGCCAGAACGGTGATTATATTACCGCAGTGGATGAAAAGAATATTATCCTGATCAAAGCGGTGGAGCGCGATGCTTCCCCGGAATCCCTGGATCTGATCGCGAATACGATCGTCGATATGATGAACAGCGAAGCGATGCTCAAGGTGCGCGTTTCCTACGGTACGGTCGTGCAGGAGCTGAGAGAGGTTTCCAAATCTTATAAAGAAGCGACGATGGCGATGGACGTTGGCAGAATTTTCTATGCGGAAAAAAAAAAATGTCATCTCATATTCTACACTGGGAATCGGACGTCTGATCTACCAGCTGCCCGTCAATCTGTGCCGGATTTTCATCGAAGAGATTTTCGGTGGCAATCAGGTTTACGATCTGGACGAAGAGACGCTGACAACGATCAACAAATTTTTCGAGAATAACTTAAATGTGTCCGAGACGAGCAGACAGCTCTTCATCCACAGAAATACGCTTGTATACAGAATTGAAAAGCTGCAGAAAGCGACAGGGCTGGATATCAGAACCTTTGAGGACGCGATGACCTTTAAGATTGCGATGATGGTCGTCAACTATATGAAGTATCTGGATACACGGGAATATTGATAAAAGGGGGAAATACCGATGGAGTTTCAGGATCGGAATGCAGGGGAGGAGGAATTTTCTCAGGCAATTATTGAAAATCTCTTTCTGTTAAAAGACGGCAGCGTAGTGATGGGGTGTCATGTGGTGTGCGGTACGGTGCACCGCGGAGACCGTTTCTATTATGTAGACTGTGTTGGTCGGGAGTGCTTTGCAGTAACTGTTGCAGATATCGCGGTGCCGAAGGTCGGCAGTGTGGAAAAAAGGTCAGCGCCGGGGAAGAAAATGCGAGACAGGCGGCAATCAAGGTCGCAGAGCGCGTGATCGGCAAGGTACATCCGGGGCATATGCTGCAGAGCGAGCCGGAAGAGGTTATTTATAAAGAAGCGCCCGGTTGGAATGCGATTACCGAATGCTTTGAAAAGCGCTATCCGGATCAGAAGATTCCGGCACATTTCGGCTGTTATGCGAGCTACAAGCCGGATGAAATGGGACCGCTGGACGGGATCAGCGTTTATAACGGCGGGGACTATTTCCATTTTGTAACCTATGGTCTTTCTGAACTGTACGAGAAGCAGAACGGCAACCCGGAGCGGAGCGGATACGGGTTTGAGCTGACGCTGAAGTTGAAAAAAGAAGGGCTGGAAAATCCTGCTCTGGAGGTTCGTCATATATGCAGCCTGCTTCAGATGATTGCGGGCATCACGGTCAACAACGGACATCAGTTCACGCCCGGGCAGTTTCTGGCGATGGGGCAGCAGAGAGGTCTGGATGCCGCATCGAAATCTGCGATCACCGGATTTATCACCAAGGAGGACGACATTGGAACGGTGGAATCTCCTTCGGCAAGGTACAGCTGGTGCAGCTGATCGGCGTAAAAGCGGAAGAAATCGAGCAGATGAAGAACAAGACGATGACGCCTGCGCAGCTGGCAGAGATTTTAAAAGACGGTTTGACTGACTACAAGAGATAAGCTGTTTTCGAAGAAAAGCAAGGAAAGAGAAGGAAAAAAATGAAATTTCAGATTGTGAGCGACAGCTCCTGTGATCTGCCGAAAGAGCGCGCGCAGGAACTGGGGGTTGATATTGTTCCGTTTTATGTTTCTTTTGAAGAAGAAAACTATATGAAAGAGGGCGTCGATATCAGTGTAGAGGATTTCTACCAGATGATGGCGGACCGGGCAGGAACATTCCCCAAGACTTCGATGCCTTCGGTTCAGGATTATGTCGATGTATTTGAAAAGTATGCAAAAGACGGCGTGCCGGTTCTGTGTATCTGCTTAAATGCAGCATTTTCCGGCTCTATTCAGTCGGCGATGAATGCGAAAAACCAGATTCTGGAGGACTATCCGGAAGCACAGATCGAGGTTGTGGATTCGGAGGAAGTGACGGCACTGCAGGGGATGTTTGTTGAGGAAGCCTGCAGACTGCGCGGAGCGGAGCTGGATATGAAGGAGGCAGTGAAGCTTCTGGAAGAGATCCGTCCGACCGGCAGAATCTTTTTTACAACGAACGATCTGGATTATCTGCAGCATGGCGGCAGAATTGGCAGAGCGGCGGCGACAATCGGCAATGTATTAAAGATTAAGCCGATGATCGAATATGTCAATAAAGAGCTGGTCTCAGCAGGTGTCAGCAGAGGAAGAAAAAAATCACTGCAGTCTGTGATCGATAAGGCGAAGGCTTATATTGAGGCGGACCATATTGATTTAAAAGAATACCGGATAGGTCTGGAATGCGGGCTGGACAAAGAAGAATTCGCTAAATTTGAAGAACAGGTGAAGGCTGCGTTTAGGGACTATGAAGGAGAGATCAAACGATTTGAAGTCTTTCATGTAGGTGCGACGATCGGTGTCCATACCGGTCCGTACCCGACAGGTATCGCATTATTAAAGCGCTGCCGTTACTGATGCAGCTTTTATCCGGAGGTTGAGATGGCGGATTCCAACATTACCAAAAATGCACTGGCCGTATCGATGAAGAAGCTGATGGAGAAAAAGCCTTTTTCCAAAATCAGCGTAGGAGATATTTGCGAGGATTGCGGCATGAACCGGAAAAGCTTTTATTATCATTTCCGGGACAAATATGACCTGGTAAACTGGATTTTTTATGTGGATTTTATTGAGCGGATGGACTGGAGTAGCTGCCGCAATGAGTGGGATATGCTGGAAGCGCTCTGCAGCCATTTTTACAGGGAGCGTCTGTTTTATCAGAACGCGCTTCAGGTAGAAGGACAGAATTCTTTCCGGGAATATTTCTGTGGAATGCTTCGTCCGGTTTTGATGCTCCTGACACAGAATCTGGTGGAAGAGGGGCGGAAAAAGGAGTTCTATATTGCTTTTCTGTGCGAGGGCGTTTTGGGAGAACTGGTCTACTGGCTGCGCGAGGGCAGTAAGATTACACCGGAGGAGTTTGTAGAGGATTTACATGATATTTCTCTGGGTCTTGCCCGGAAAATCATTGCGGAGGAAGCCGGCGCGCAGAATGAGATTCCGCTTTTTCAGAATAAAAAAGTTTAAAAATGGGAAAAGAAAAGTGTATGGACTGTGGTTTCTTGGGAAAACCAACAGAGCATACACTTTTTTGATGGAAAAGTAAATCTGCGCTTTCGTAAAGCAACGGAGCGAGATTTTATTTACGCGAGCAACGAGCCAAAGTCCGTGCTTGCACGAGACCTTGGCGACTGCCGCGATAACTTGAGAAACTCGCGAAGCGTGTTTCTCATAGTTCATGACAATAGAATGCTCGCAGAGCGTGCATTCTATTGTTTCACAGGTTTTTCCGGGACGATAACAAAAGCTGCTGGATCCGGGCAACGTCAGCGTCCAGATGAATGAGAAGCGCAGGATACGTCTGGTGGAGACGGGCGTCTAAAATGGCATTGTCGACAAGAAGCCGGTTATCCTGCGTTGTATCGTCAGCAGCCAGGAAGAAGAGCAGCGGGCTGCCCCAGGAAAGCATCTCGGAAATCTGTGAGTCGGAGATCCTTTCAGCCGCGTTTGTATTGTCGTATGTGCGGCAGACACCGTAGATACGCTGGCGCGCATTCAAAAGGTCGACAAGCTGACGACTCTGCAGGGAGCCGAACGGAACCAGAAATGCGAGGTTGTCGCAGCTGCAGGTGAGTTCCAGAAGGTCGTCCGAGTAGGTGCAGTCGGTGTCCATGAAGTCGAGGAAAAAGCTGCAGTCAGGAAATTCACGGATAAGCCCCAGCTGTCTGGTGTCTGTGGTAATGCTCTGGGCAGGCATATGGAGACGGAACGCGTAGGTACCATTTTTCAGGGCGGCGGAGAGCTGTTCTTTTAACTGGGAGGCAGAGCTTTCCGGAGAAAGGGAGATCTCTGCAAGCCAGTGCGGATAGTCTTTTTCAGCGGTGATCTGACGGAGCCGGGAAGCGCCGCAGGTCCAGGAATATAGCCGATATTGATGCCGAGCGTCTTGAGGGAGTCGGTATCGACGGAAGAAACCAGCTGCTTTAGCATTTCATAATAAGGGCCGTCTTCGTTGAGCAGCAATCTCTGGAAGAGGGAAAAAAAGCTCTTCCTGAAAACGTCCCTTGGCAAACTGACGTCCGAGGTCAGCCAGACGACGGATACTTCTGTATGGATCTTCTTTTATATTTTTGAGACACTGGCTGACTGCAAAATCGATCAGGCCGCGGGTAATGTCATTTTTCGTCATAACGGCTCCTTTGACTGTTTGTAAGTTTATAAATAGACAAAAATCAGTTTTTTTCTATTTTAACATACTTATAGTTTACATGAGAACATAAAATAAAAAAATGGACAGATATTTTGAACTGTCCGAAAGTGAGACGTTCAAAATGGTCTGTCCTTTTCCCGTAACAATAGAATGCCCGCAGCGCGACCTTTTATTCATGACAATAGAATGCTCGCAGAGCGTGCATTCTATTGTTGTGTACAAATTTTTAGAGGATAGAATGCGGCGGCAGGTCAGCCAATGACTTTCCAATGTTTGTCGGCGTGGTTTAAAACCTCGCAGCCGTCAGCAGTGACTAACACAAGGTCTTCTACGCGAACGCCAAATTTGCCGGGCAGATAGACGCCGGGTTCGATGGAGAAGGTCATACCCTCCTGAATTTCTGCCGGATTGCCCTGGCTGACGTCGCCGGCTTCATGGGCCTGCATGCCGATGGAATGTCCGAGGCGATGCGTGAAATATTCGCCGTATCCTGCTTCGGAGATCACGTCCCGCGCTGCCTTGTCCAGATCGCAGAAACGCACGCCTGGACGAATCAGGCTTTCCGCTTTTTCGTTGGCGCTGCGGACGAGGTCGTGGATCGCAGCGTAGTCGGGATCGGCCGTTTCGCAGAAAAAGGTACGGGTCATATCGGAGCAGTAGCCCTCTTTTTCACAGCCCATATCGATAACGATGCCGTCGCCGGGCTTTAATACGGTGTCGTCAGGCTCGTGGTGCGGGTCAGCAGCGTTTGCACCAAACGAAACTATGGTGGAAAAGCTTTCTATACATCCGGCTTCTTTATAGAGGGAGCGGATATAATCCGCGCATTCCAGCTCGGTCATGCCTGCTTTGATGTGGGCGGCAGCCTTTTCGATGCAGGCGTCGTTTAAAAGGGATGCCTCGCGCATTTTCTGGCGTTCATATTCGTCCTTGATTGCGCGCTCGCCGTCGATGCAGGAGGATGCGTTTACATAGCGGACATTGGGATGATGCTCCATCAGGGCGAGCAGGAAACGTGCGGGCCAGTTTTTGTCGATACCCATGTCTACGTTGCCGTCCACCAGCCCCGCGATAACGGCAACGCCGTCGTCTGTATCGGAAAACCAGGTTTTCGGGATGTCGATATCCGGGACAACAAAAAGATTATTTAAGAAAAAGCGATGCTTTCCGTCAGTGCGCAGGTACAGCGCATAGAGACGTTCGTAAGGGTCAACCCATACGCCGGTCAGATAGCGGATGCTCAAAGGATCGCTGACGATCATCTGAGTCAGTCCCATTTTGGTTAAGCGGGAGCAGACATGCTCCAGCCGTGTTATATACATTTGTTCCATGGAAAAAAATCTCCTTTCATGATAAGGAATACGCCAGAGGGCGCTGCGCATTTATCATAATCCTTTCGGATAGCGGATGACAAGGTATTTTTTGCAGAGAAAATTTGTTACAGTTCACTCGTACTCTTCTGAGTTCAGATTCCGTGCTTGCACGAAAATCTGAACTCAGAAGAGTACGAAGGGAGCGCCATTCTATGAGCAAAAAGAGCTGCAAAGCAGCGGAGAGCATCGAAGATGCGCTTTTGCGAATGGCGCGAGTGAACAGTAACAAAAAATTCATTACAGTTCCCTTGTACCCTTCGCGTATAAAATCGACGGAAACCGGAAACGCTGTAAATGGCTGGCAGACAGTTCAAACGATAGGGTCGTTTCATGACTATGTCATTGCATTGTATGACTATGTCATGGCTGCCGTGCCATGCTATCTGAAAGGAGGCTGAAAAATGAGCAAGACACTGGATTATATCGCGTTGATCGTCGTCTTTATTGGAGCTGTCAACTGGGGACTGATCGGATTGTTCCGGCTGGATCTGGTTCGGCTGATCTTTGGAGATATGACGTGGATCAGCCGGATTATTTATGTGCTGGTCGGAATCTGCGGCATCTATTTGCTGACATTTCTGGGTAGGGTTGACCAGGAGGCGTAAGCCGTCGAAAAGTAGTCCGAACGCAGTTTCAGTGAATTTTATCGGTATGACAGGAAACAACGTTTCGGCGGTTCATTTCGCACCTGAGCATTGCAGTGTTCAGGTGCGGATGAACTGTACAGTTCACTCGCGCCATTCGCGGTGACGGAACGGTTGAATCTAAAACGCAGACATAGTAAAATAAGAATGATGCCAGGGTTGTGGGAGTGCACAGCACGGAATAATCCGCAGGCATCAAGGTAGGGGCTTTTGACCCCGACATCATAAGAATACAGGGATTGCCTGGTGCAATAAAAATCTGCAGGGAAAAGCAGGAGGACAGGAATGGAAAAGACAAAAGAAGAAAAACGGGGACAATTTCAGCGTTTGGAAGGAGAAATTGCAGAAGAATCCAAACGGCTGGCGATCGCAATCGGGGGCGCGGCAATTTATTCAGCGGGCGTCAATTTGTTTATCGTACCGGCAGGATTGTACAGTGGAGGCATTATGGGTTTTGCCCAGATTGTACGAACGATTTTGGTCAGTTATCTGCATCTGCCGATTCAGAATTTTGATATCGCGGGTCTGATTTATTATGCGATCAATATTCCGGTGCTTCTACTCGGTATGAAAGATATTGGAAAACAGTTTTTCGTAAAACGATTTGCTGTCTGACAGCGGTGACGATATTTTTGTCGTTTATCCCGATTCCGACGGAGACGCTTTTACATAATGACATTCTGGGTAGCACGGTGATCGGTGCCCTGATGTGCGGCTTCGGCATGGGAACGGCGCTTCGGATGGGGGCATCGCTGGGTGGAACTGATATTATTGCGCTGCTTTTGATCAAATGGAAGAAAAATATCAGCGTCGGCAAGGTCAATATCATCACGAACGCTGTACTTTACGGAATCTGCCTGTTCCTGTTTGACGTCAGCACCGTGATTTATTCTCTGATCTACGCGGCGGTCAGCGCGTTTGCGGTCGATCACGAGCATTCACAGAACATTAACGTCGAGGTGCGGATTATCACGAAGCTGGACGACATGGAACTGGAGCAGGAAATCCTGCAGAAGATGGACAGAGGAATTACTCGTCTGGAAAGCACGGGCGCTTACACGAATGAAAAGTCGAACATGCTTTACATTCTCGTGTCCAAGTACGAGGTCGGTCAGCTGAAAAACATTGTGCTCAAATACGATCCGCATGCGTTTATTGTTATGAACGAGGGTGTGACGGTCATCGGACATTATAAAAAAGAAGCTGTAAAAAGAAAAATTGTAAAAAATGGCATCCACGATAGAGTGGGTGCCATTTTTTACATAATAAAACATGGCGGAGCAAAATAATGTTGAATTTGTACTCCGCCGGAAATCCTGTTTACTGTTTTTTTACATCTTTCTCTTCATTTTTCGGTTCGCAGGTCAGATGCATGCCGAGCTTTTTGAAGATGCCCTCATCTACAGAGGAAAGCAGAACGGAGGAATGAACCTCGCATCCTTTTTAAGAGCGGAACCGCATTCAGGGCGCGGGCAGCGTCCGGGCTGGTTGCAGCACTGATGGAAAGTGCGATCAGAATTTCGTCCGTATGAAGACGAGGGTTCTGGCTGCCCAGATAGTTGATCTTGAGGGTCTGGATCGGGTGGATCGCATCCGGAGATACCAGATGGATCTCATGATCGATGCCTGCAAGAATCTTTAAGGCGTTGAGCAGGCAGGCTGCGGATGCGCCGAGCAGGTCGGAGGTCTTGCCGGTCACCAGAGTGCCGTCAGGAAGCTCGATGGCAGCGGCGGGAGCGCCGGTAGCCTCTTCGCGGTTCATGGCAGCAGCGATTACCTTGCGGTCTGCAACGGTAATTCCAGCCTGCTTCATCAGAAGCTCGAGCTTGTACAAAACGGCGGGCGTGGAGTTTCCGCGCTTTAAGTCGCATAAGCAGTTGTAATAACGGCGGATGATTTCCTGTCTGGAGGCTTCCTTGCAGGCCTCATCGTCGATGATACAGTTGCCAGCCATGTTGACGCCCATGTCCGTAGGGAGACTTGTAAGGACATTCGCCCATGATTTCTTCAAAAATAGCGCTCAGAACAGGGAAAATCTCAACGTCGCGGTTGTAGTTGACGGTGGTAACGCCGTAAGCTTCCAGATGGAACGGGTCGATCATGTTGACGTCGTTTAAATCAGCGGTAGCAGCCTCATAGGCGAGGTTGACCGGGTGCTTTAACGGCAGGTTCCAGATCGGGAATGTCTCGAACTTGGCGTAGCCGGCGTTGACGCCGCGCAGATGCTCATGATACAGCTGGGAAAGGCAGGTAGCCATTTTGCCGCTGCCGGGTCCGGGTGCGGTTACGACAACGAGCGGACGGCTGGTTTCGATATAATCGTTTTTGCCGTAGCCTTCTTCGCTGACGATTTTTTCCACGTTGGTCGGATAACCCTCAATAATATAGTGGATATAGCAGCGGATGCCGAGGGTTTCGAGCTTTTTGCGGAACAGGTCCGCAGCGGGCTGACCGGCATACTGTGTGATGACAACGCTTCCGACGTAAAGACCGATATTGCGGAATGATTCTGTAAGACGCAGCACCTCGAGGTCATAAGTCAGACCGAGATCACGGCGTGTTTTGTTGGTTTCCAGCGCACTGGCGGAGATCGCGATGACGATTTCTGCCTGATCCTTTAACTGGAGCAGCATTTTCAATTTACTGTCCGGCTCGAATCCGGGCAGTACTCTGGCCGCATGATAGTCGTCGAACAGCTTGCCGCCAAATTCCAGATACAATTTATCCCCCGAACATGGAAATTCGTTCGCGGATATGGGCAGACTGCATTTGCAGATACTTTTGATTGTCAAAACCGATATTCATAAGAAACTCCCTGTGTAAACTTTAGTGTAGCAGTTACTTGAAAAATCGTGACGGATTCGTCACGACAAACTCTTCCACAATTATATAACGCATTGAAAGAAAAAATCTACCGTTTCCTGAGAAAAAATCTGCAGATATTTCGCAGAAAGGAACTGACGCTTGATTTTACAGGCTCTTTCCGCTATGATTCATGACAATAGAATGCTCGCAGAGCGTGTATTCTATTGTTCATGACAATAGAATGCTTGCAGAGCGTGTATTCTATTGTTCATGACAATAGAATGCTTGCAGAGCGTGCATTCTATTGTTTGGTGGAAATGATGGCATAGGAATGGAGACAGAATGAAAAAAAAAGAATTGAATTTTTCTGGCGGCGCTTCTGCTGCTGTCTAGCTGCGGCAGGGACAGCGGTCGGCTGAAAATGGGTGCTGCGGGACTTGGAGGAACGTATCAGGCATTTTCTGATGCGTTTGCAAAGCTGGAATCCGAGACGAACAACAGGGAGATTGAGGTGCGTACGACCGCCGGATCGGCTGCAAACCTCCGGCTTTTATCCCAGAATTATATTCAGCTCGCGCTGTGTCAGGCGGATTTGCTGGAGGATGCCTGGAACGGAACCGGGCAGTTTCAGGGAACAGAGCCGATCCGTGGATTCGGGGCTGTAGCGGGCGTTTATGAAGAAGCGTGTCAGATTGTGGTGCGCGCAGACTCTGAAATTTCGACGGTGGAAGAGCTGGAAGGACACAGGGTCAGCATCGGTGAGGAAGAGTCCGGGACGAAGCAGAACGCGCTGCAGATTCTGGCGGCATACGGTCTGAACGAAAAGCTGGTGGAGGAAGTTTCCCTGAATTACACAGAGGCTGCGAAGGAGCTGGAAAATGGCACGATCGACGCATTTTTCTGTACGGCAGGAGTGCAGACGGCTGCAATTACGAATCTGGCGCAGCGGACAGGAATCCGGTTCCTGAATGTTGACAGCGCTGCTGCGGCACGTCTGAAAAAGAGCTATCCGGTTTATGACAGCTGTATTATTGCAGCTGGAACCTATCCGGACAGGAAGAGGATGTTTCGACGGTTGGCGTAAAAGCGGTCTTGTTGGCGAGCGATAGCGTTTCTGCAGAGGTGGTGGAGGAACTGACGGCGCTTTTATTTGAGGAACAGCAGGAGCTGGATTTTGCGCTGCCGGTGGAGCTGATTACGGACGCAGACGCTGCTGTAGCCGGAATTTCGGTTCCGTTCCACAAAGGTGCAGAGCGGTATTATGAGAGCAGAGGAGAAAAGAGTGAGAATTGAACTGGATATGTATCAGACAATGGCAGTTGCAGTGCTCGCTCTGATGCTTGGAAGATATTTAAGAAAAAAGTGCTGGCTGCTGGAGCGGTTTTGTATTCCTGCGCCGGTAATCGGCGGCGTTATTTTTGCAGTGGCAACATGTATTTGCTATGTGACGGGAATTGCGGAGTTTGTATTTGACGATATTTTAAAAAGAAGTATTCATGGTGTTTTCTTTACCTCGGTAGGCTTTCAGGCAAATCTGAAGGTTCTGAAAAGCGGCGGGAAATCCATGATTATCTTTCTGGGACTGGTAATCGGTCTGATCGTGCTGCAGAACGGAACTGCGGTAGGCCTGGCGAAGTTTTTGCACCTCGATCCGTTGGTCGGCATGTGTACCGGCTCGATTCCGATGACGGGCGGACACGGTACGGCGGGTGCGTTTGGTCCCGTGCTGGAGGACTTCGGGATTTCAGGGGCAACGACGGTTTGTACGGCGGCAGCGACGTTTGGTCTGGTGGCAGGCAGCGTGATGGGCGGACCGCTCGGCGAACGGCTGGTTGAAAAGCGCGATCTTTTGAAAACGGCGATTCCTGAGGATGACAGCCTTCTGCTGGAAGAAGATAAAAAACATGAACGCCATGTAAAACAGTATCCGGCTGCATTCTTTCAGCTGGTTCTGGCGATGGGAATCGGAACGGTGTTGTCTCAGGTTTTATCGATGACAGGAATGACGTTTCCAATTTATATTGGTGCGATGATCGTAGCCGCCGTGATGCGGAACCTGAGTGAATATACTGGGAAATTTCCTATCTATATGGGGGAAATCAATGGCATTGGTGGTATCAGCCTTTCCATGTTCCTTGGTTTGGCGATGATTACGCTGAAGCTGTGGCAGCTGGCGGAGCTGGCTGTGCCGATGCTCCTGTTGCTGACAGGACAGGTGCTTTTGATGTTTCTGTACACTTATTTTGTAGTGTTCCGCGTCATGGGAAAAGACTATGATGCGGCGGTTATTTGTTCCGGTACCTGCGGTTTCGGTATGGGGGCTACACCGAATGCGATGGCAAATATGCAGGCAGTGTGTGAAAAATATGTGCCGTCTGTAAAGGCATATCTGCTGATCCCGATTGTGGGCAGCCTGTTTGCGGATTTTATCAACAGCCTTGTCATTACGCTGTTTATCAATTTCCTGTAAAGCAAGGGGGAGAAATGATGTTTTGGGAAAAAAGAAAAGAAAAAGCGGCAAAATACAAAGTGGAAAATGAAAATTTGGCAGTTCCGGAGATTCACTTAAAAGGAGATGATGACGCAGACCCTGCAGAGGTGTGCGGAGAGGATCAGGATATCGTTTATGAAAATGTGGCGGTTCCGGAAATCCATATCGGTAAAAAGCGCGTTTGAGCCGTAGAGCAGAATTCTATTTTGGACTTTGCGTATTGATTTATCCTATCGAAATGTCTATAATTATGGTACTATCGTGGCTTCCATGCATGAAGCGGACGAAAAGAAAGGTTAAATCGAATGGATAATAATATGAACCCGTTTAACGGCGGAAATGGAAATGGTTCCGGCAACGGATCCCAGGGACCGAACGGTTCCGGAGGATCGGAACAGAACAATCCGAGGCGGACGAGCCTGATCCTGTTGGCGATTGCGGCGATTGTGACGTTGATTTCCATGAGCCTGTTTATGCGGATGATCAATAATGCAACCAATCAGGAAATCACCTATGGAAAATTTCAGGAGCTGGTAGAAGACGGCAAGGCGGCAGAGGTTACCTGGGATGACGATACGATTTATCTCAAACTGCAGCAGACAAACCAGAAGACACTGTTTTCTGCGATGCCGGAGGTAACCTATTATACCGGTAAGGCACAGTCGGATGATGCATTGACGGCGTACTTAAAAGAATATAAGGTTGCAAGCTACGGCAAGGATGTTCCGGATAGCTCCGGACTGATTTTGACGATGATCCTGACCTATGTGCTTCCGATTGTCGTTATGTGGCTGCTTTTAAGTCTGCTATTTCGGCGGATGGGCGGAGGCGGCCCGATGGGCGTCGGCAAGAGCAACGCAAAGGTTTATGTACAGAAAGAAACCGGAATCACGTTTAAGGATGTAGCAGGCGAGGACGAAGCAAAGGAGTCGCTGCAGGAGGTTGTCGATTTCCTGCACAATCCGCAGCGCTATGTGAAGATCGGCGCAAAGCTGCCCAAAGGGTGCGCTGTTAGTCGGCCCTCCCGGTACCGGTAAGACGCTTCTGGCAAAGGCAGTAGCCGGAGAGGCGAAGGTTCCGTTCTTTTCGCTGACCGGTTCCGATTTTATCGAGCTGTACGTCGGTGTCGGTGCATCGCGCGTGCGCGACCTGTTTAAAGAAGCGACGAAAAATGCGCCTTGTATTATATTCATCGATGAAATTGATGCCATCGGCCGGAGCCGTGATTCCAAATACGGCGGCGGGAATGAAGAGCGGGAACAGACACTGAACCAGCTGCTTTCTGAGATGGATGGCTTTGATACTTCGAAGGGAATTCTGGTTCTGGGGGCGACCAACCGTCCGGAGATTCTGGACAAGGCACTGCTGCGTCCGGGACGATTTGACCGCCGGATTATCGTAGATAAGCCCGACTTAAAGGGACGCGTAGAGATTCTCAAGGTGCACGCCAAAGACGTTAAGATGGACGAAACGGTTGATTTCGATGCAATTGCGCTCGCGACGAGCGGCGCGGTCGGCTCTGACCTTGCCAATATGATCAACGAGGCTGCGATCAATGCAGTCAAAGAGGGCAGGGAATATGTCTGCCAGAAGGATCTGTTTGAAGCGGTCGAGCAGGTACTGGTCGGCAAGGAGAAAAAAGACCGGATCATGAGCGCGCAGGAGCGTAAGATCGTATCCTATCATGAAGTAGGTCATGCGCTGATTGCGGCATTGCAGAAAAATTCCGAGCCCGTGCAGAAGATTACGATCGTGCCCCGCACGATGGGCGCCCTCGGCTATGTCATGCATGTGCCGGAAGAAGAAAAGTATTTAAACACAGAGGCGGAAATCCATGATATGCTGGTCGGCTATCTGGGCGGCCGCGCGGCGGAAGAAATTGTATTTGATACGGTAACGACAGGCGCTTCGAACGATATCGAGCAGGCGACCGGTCTGGCACGCTCTATGGTAACCCGTTTCGGTATGAGCAAAAAGTTCGGTTTGATTGGGCTGGAATCCGTAGAAAGCCAGTATCTGGACGGCAGGACGGTTTTAAACTGCTCCGATGCGACGGCGGCTGAGATCGATCAGGAAGTCATGCGTATCCTGAAAGAATGTTATCAGGAAGCACTGGAGCTGCTGTCCGCAAACCGTGAGGTGATGGATCAGCTGGCGGCGCATCTGATTGAAAAAAGAGACGATCACCGGCAAGGAATTTATGCGGATCTACAGACAGGCCAAGGGACTACCGCAGGAAGAACCGGAGCAGACTGCCGGCGCGCAGATGAAGGCGGCAGAGCAGACTGCAGACGCAGAGAACCCGAGCCAGTCCGACGCAGGAAACAGCTATGGCACAGCACCTGCATCGGGCACAGACACCGCAGCGCAGCCGCAGTCTTCCACGCCGAAGCCATGGGAAGAGTTCGCACGCCAGCAGCAGGAAAGAGAAGACAGCTTCTTCTCGGGAGATGCACAGCAGCCGGAAGATACACAGCAGCCGGCGGATCCATCTGACACCGAACAGAGCCAGGAACAGGATAAGCCCTGGATTCCTCCGACGCCGAAGCCGGAGAATAAAGGACCGGTAGGACGTTTTTCAGGAGCCTCCCTTCCGGACGACGAGAAGAAATAGGAAAGCTTATCGTAAATGCTATACACGAAGTGTTAAGCATGGCGGCAGAACCGGAGTGAAAGAACGTTTGTCAGGGACTATGGAAACATAGTCCCTGCTGTATTAGAAGGGGAGAACGCGACATGTTTGTAATAGAAGAAGAGCTGAAAAAACTGCCGCAGAAGCCCGGCGTGTACCTGATGCACGACGCACAGGACAATATCATTTATGTCGGCAAGGCGATTCGCCTGCGCAGCAGAGTACAGTCGTATTTCCGTGAGAAAATTAACCGCGGACCACAGATTGAAAAGATGGTAACGCAGATAGCCCGGTTTGAATATATTGTAACGGATTCGGAGCTGGAAGCCCTGGTTCTGGAAAACAATCTGATCAAGGAACACAATCCGAAATACAACACACTGCTCAAGGATGATAAAACCTATCCCTATATTAAGGTCACAGTCGGGGAGGCATATCCGCGCGTGCAGTTTTCCAGACTGATGAAAAAGGACAAATCGAAGTATTTCGGGCCGTTTACCTCTGCGGCGGCGGTCAAGGATACGATCGAGCTGTTAAATAAGCTGTTCAAACTGCGTACCTGTAACCGGGTACTGCCGCGGGACTGTGGGTTGGAGCGCCCGTGCTTAAATTATCACATCGGGCAGTGTATGGCTCCGTGTCAGGATTATGTGAGCCGCGAGGAGTACCGGGCACATGTGGACAAGGCGCTGGAGTTTTTAAACGGCAATTATAATATGATTTTAAACGATCTGCAGAAAAAAAAATGGAAGAAGCGGCGGAGGCCCTGGAATTCGAGGAAGCCGCCCGGTACCGCGATCTGTTCAACAGCGTAAAGCAGGTGTCCCAGAAGCAGAAAATCACGGACAGCGACGGGGAGGACAAGGACATCATCGCGCTGGACAAGGACGGAAGCGACGCAGTGGTACAGGTGTTTTTCGTGCGTAGCGGCAAGCTGATCGGGCGCGAGCATTTTTATATGACGCATGTGGAGGATTCGGATAAGGCGCAGATTCTGCTGGATTTTGTGAAACAGTTTTACGCCGGAACACCGTTCGTACCGCGGGAGTTGATTTTACAGAAAGAAATAGATGACATACCGGTATTAGAAGAATGGCTGACCGCACGCAGGGGCGCGAGGGTATATATCCGCGTGCCGCGGAAGGGACAGAAGGAAAAGCTGGTGGAGCTTGCGGAAAAAAATGCAAAGCTCGTCCTGGAAAAAGACCGGGAGCGAATTGCGCGCGACGAGGCGCGTACGGTCGGTGCGGTGCGGCAGATCGCACAGCTGCTGGATTTACCGATGCTCGACCGGATGGAGGCGTTCGATATTTCCAACATCAGCGGCTTTGAAAATGTCGGCTCGATGGTCGTTTATGAAAAGGGCAAGCCCAAGCGCAGCGATTACCGAAAATTCAAAATCAAAACGGTAGCAGGACCGGACGACTATGCCTGCATGCGCGAGGTTCTGACGAGACGCTTTGAACACGGCTTAAAAGAGACGAAAGAGCTGGAAGAAAAAAATCTGTCCGGGGAGTTCGGAAGCTTTGCACGGTTTCCGGACCTTTGCTGATGGACGGCGGACGCGGGCAGGTCAACATCGCGCAGCAGGTGCTGGACGAGCTGCATTTAAACATTCCGGTCTGCGGCATGGTAAAGGATGACAACCATCGGACGAGAGGACTTTATTTTCACAATGTGGAGCTGCCGATCGACCGTAATTCTGAAGCCTTCAAGCTGATTACAAGAGTGCAGGACGAGGCGCACCGGTTTGCAATCGAATACCACAGGTCACTGCGCAGCAAGGATCAGGTCAAGAGCGTGCTGGATGAAATCCCGGGCGTGGGTCCTGCGCGGAGAAAGGCGCTGATGAAAAGCTTTCCATCGATTTATGAGATCCGGGACGCGACGGCAGAGCAGATTGCGATGCAGGCAGATTTGCCAATGTCCGTGGCGGAAGAAATCTATGAATTTTTTCATAACCACCAAGAGGAAGATTGCCGGGAATAATGATCTGTGATAAAATAAAACAAAGTATGGCATAAAAACAGAGTTCCTGATGTCAGGAACTACTGTCTGCATGTCCTGGAAAAGAGAGGATGGATTATGGCAAGCATCAGTTTATTGAAGATTGCGGAAAAAATGAAGCTGGAAAATCTGACTCCTGAAATCAATCTGAAGGGGATTAAGGTTACGTTGCCGGATATCAACCGACCGGCACTTCCTATGGCGGGCTATTTTGAACACTTTGAGGCGACCCGTCTGCAGGTGATTGGATTCGTAGAATACTCTTATGTTAAGAGAATGTCGGAAAAAGAAGAGAAGGAGATGCTGGAGAAGCTTTTGGATTACCCGATTCCCGGCATTATTTTCTGTCGTGAACTGCATCCGGATGAGCTGTTTCGGCAAATTGCCATTGAAAAAGGCGTTCCGCTTCTGATGACCAAGCGTGCGACAAGTTCGTTTACGGCAGAGCTGATCCGTTGGCTGAATGTCAAGCTGGCACCCTGCATTTCCGTGCACGGCGTACTGGTTGACGTATATGGCGAAGGCGTCCTGATTACAGGCGAGAGCGGAATCGGTAAATCCGAGGCGGCTCTGGAGCTGATTAAGAGAGGACACCGTCTGGTAACGGACGACGTTGTAGAGATCCGCAAGGTCAGTGAGGAAACACTGGTCGGAACCGCACCGGATATCACAAAAGCACTTTATCGAGCTGCGCGGTATTGGTATTGTGGACGTCAAGGCGCTGTTCGGTGCTTCGAGTGTCCGCGAGACACAGAATATCGACCTCGTAATCCGTCTGGAAGAGTGGGACAAGGACAGAGAATACGACCGTCTCGGACTGGAAGAGGAGTATACGGAATATCTGGGCAACAAGGTTGTCTGCCACAACATTCCGATCCGTCCCGGCAGAAACCTGGCAATTATTTGCGAAACGGCAGCTGTCAATCACAGACAGAAAAAGATGGGATACAATGCAGCACAGGAGCTGTATACAAGAGTCCAGAATTCCCTTGCACGTAAGCGGGATGAGGACGAGGATGAGGATGAGGACTAAAACGGTCAGGCATATCGAAATGTTCGGAATGAAAGCAATAGTGCTCCGTACAGCGATGCGGCTGGCGGATCGTACAAAAGAGTAAGGCATCATCACAGATCAGACAGCTGAAAAGCTTTTTGAAAATACGCGAGAAGCGGGAGGAAAATAAAATGGGTAAGTATTGTTTTGGTGTAGATGTAGGAAGAACGACAGTAAAGCTTGGTCTTTTTAACACCAGCGGCGATCTAATGGAAAAGTGGGAAATCCCTACGGTGACAGAGGATGACGGCAAAGCGATTCTGCCGGACTGTGCAAAGAGCATCCTCAAAAAAATGGATGAGCGTAAAATGGACCGTACAGAGGTAGTCGGCGTCGGCATCGGTGCACCGGGACCGGTTGACTCTGAGGGCACACTTTATGGTGCAGTCAATCTTGGCTGGGGAACCATGAGCCTGAAAAAAGAGCTGCAGACACTTTTAAATATGCCGGTAGAAGCTGGTAATGACGCCAACGTAGCAGCACTGGGCGAGGCCTGGCAGGGCGGCGCAAAGGGGTATGAGGATGTCGTTGTAGTAACCCTGGGAACTGGTATTGGCGGCGGTATTATCATCAACGGTAAGATGGTTGCCGGTGCAACCGGAGCTGCAGGCGAGATTGGACATATGCATGTCAATGATGATGAGACAGAGCCTTGTAATTGCGGCAACTGCGGATGCCTGGAGGAATATGTTTCCGCAACGGGTATTGTCCGTATGGCAAAGCGTAAGCTGGCAAAGGATGACCGTCCGAGCATAATGCGCAAGGACGACCTGAGTGCAAAGGACGTATGGGATGCGGTTAAAGCAGGAGATACGGTAGCAACCGAGGTTGCAGAGGACTTTGGCTGGTATCTGGGCAAGGCGATGGCGCTGGTTGCCAATGTTTCCAACCCGGAGATCTTCGTAATCGGCGGCGGTGTTTCCAAAGCCGGCAATGTGCTGCTGGATTACATTCAGAAATATTACCAGAAATATGCGTTCAAGGGCTGCCGCGGCGCACTGTTTACCCTGGCAACTCTGGGCAATGACGCTGGTATTTACGGCGCTGCCAGACTGGTATTGGAGTAATACCGGTATCATCTGCAAAAGATCCGCATAAAATAACAACGTATCCGGCGCAAAGCCGGAGCAGAAGGGCTGGTCAGGACATTTGAGTGACAGATTAAATGAAATTCTGCCGAAAGAGCGGATTTTAACAGAAGAACAGATGGACAGGCATACGACATTCCGGACAGGCGGTCCTGCGCGCTATTTTCTTGTGATTGAGACGAGGAAAGAGCTGGCGCAGGTGCTTGCCTGGCTGCAGGAAGAGGCGCTGCCGTGGTTTTTGCTCGGAAACGGAAGTAACCTTTTGGTGGGTGACCGGGGCTACCGCGGCGCGATCCTGCATCTGGCGGGGGAATTTTTAAAGACTGAAATCGACGAAGCTACGATCCGATGCGGCGCAGGCGCGATGCTTTCCGCTGTATCGAGAAGCGCGATGGAAGCAGGGCTGACCGGATTGGAATTTGCATCGGGAATCCCCGGAACGATTGGCGGAGCAGTCCGGATGAACGCGGGCGCTTACAACGGTGAGATTGCGGGTGTGACAGAGTCGGTAGAGGTGATGGAGCCGGATGGCAAATGTCGTGTATACAACAGGGAAGAAATGGCGTTCGGCTATCGCACGAGCATTGTAAAAACAAAGCCCTGTGTGGTGCTCAGCACTGTTTTAAAGCTGCAAAAAGGCGACCGAAGCGAAATTTCTGCTACGATGCAGGAGCTTTCTGCAAAGCGTCGGGAAAAACAGCCGCTGGAATTTGCCAGTGCAGGCAGTACCTTTAAACGGCCGGAGGGGTATTTTGCAGGCAAGCTGATTATGGATGCCGGACTTGCCGGAGCGAGTGTCGGCGGCGCACAGGTTTCCGAAAAGCACTGCGGTTTTGTCATCAACCGAAAAAATGCGACGTCTGCGGACGTGGCGGGACTAATTCAGAAAGTCACAGAAACAGTGCAGGAAAAATTCGGCGTAACGCTGGAGCCGGAAGTGATTTTCCTAGGAGATTTTGAAAAATGAGATTTGTAATGGTAACCGGCATGAGCGGCGGCGGCAAAAGCACCGCGATGCGACTGCTGGAGGATATGGGATACTATTGTGTGGACAATCTGCCGATCCAGCTGATCGACAAGTTCGTTGAGCTTTTGTCCACACCGAATACGGAAATAACAAAAGTTGCTATCGGCGTGGACGTCCGCACGGATCAGTCCTTTGCCAGGGTAGAAAAAACACTTTCCTGTTTAAGACAAAACGGTATGGTGTTCGAAGTTCTTTTTATGGACGCTTCTGATGCAGTACTTGTGAAACGTTATAAAGAGAGCCGACGGATGCATCCGCTGTGTTCAGCAGAAAATCCGAGAATCGAAGACGGAATTGAAAAAGAAAGGGAAATCCTGCAGCAGGTTAAGAAGGATGCAGACTATGTGATTGACACGTCCAAGCTGCTGACCCGGGAGCTGAAAGAGGAGCTGGATCGGATTTTTGTAAAAAATGAAGAGTACAGCAGTCTGATGATCAATATTCTTTCTTTTGGCTTCAAGCATGGAATCCCGGCAGATGCGGATCTGGTATTTGATGTCCGTTTCCTGCCGAACCCTTTTTATATAGATGAATTGAAATATCTGACCGGCAACGACAGGGGCGTTCAGGATTATGTCATGAGTTTCCCGGAGGCGGGGATTTTTCTGGACAAGCTGACAGATCTGCTGCGATTTTTGATTCCAAATTATATTAAAGAAGGCAAATACCAGCTGGTGGTGGCAATCGGCTGCACCGGCGGCAAACATAGGAGCGTAACGCTGGCCAATGAGCTTTATAGAAAGCTTCGCAACAGGGAAGCCAAGTATGGAGTATCTTTGAGCCACAGGGATATTTAAGGATATTTCATATGTCATTTTCATCGGGAGTAAAAGAAGAGCTGTATCGGCACATCAGTCCGGCAAGGCACTGCCAGCTGGCGGAGCTGGCAGCACTTCTCCATTTTAACGGCAGCATCGGCGTCGGTACGACGGGGACTTTTCTGCAGATTCATGCGGAAAATGCGCTCGTTGTGAGAAAATGCTTTACATTATTACAGAAAACATTTAATATAAGTACGGAAACCCGTGTACAACAGGAAAATCAGCAAACCGGATATTTCTGTCGGATAGATGACCCGGAACTGATCCGCAGGATTCTGCAGGGAATCAAATTTCTGGATCAGACAGGCAGCCCGACGTCCGGTGAGGAGAGCCTACAGGATGGTTTACGATGTCCGGTGAGCAGGCTTTTAATCCGAAATTCCTGTTGCCAGAGAGCGTTTTTACGAGGCGCGTTTCTGGCAGCCGGTTCGATGAGCAATCCCGGGAAAGGATATCATCTGGAAATTGTATGCAGCAGACCGCTGCAGGCACAGCAGATTCTGGAGATTTTGACCGAGTTCGAGATCGAAGGGCGGATTGTACAGCGAAAAAAGTATTATGTGGTTTACATAAAAGAAGGAGCCGGAATTTCGGATTTTCTGAATGTGGTTGAGGCGCATGTGGCGCTGATGGAATTTGAAAATTCCAGGATCGTCCGGGAAGTCCGCAATACGGTAAACAGGCGCGTCAATTGCGAAACTGCCAATATTACCAAGACGGTGACAGCGGCGGCGAGGCAGGTTGACGACATTCTTTTTTTGCAGCAAAAATATGGATTTGAAAAATTGCCGGTGAGCTTGCGTCAGATGGCTGAAGTACGTCTGGAGTATCCCGAAGCACCGCTTAAGGAGCTGGGGATGTATCTGGATCCTCCAGTTGGAAAATCGGGCGTAAATCATCGTTTGCGGAAATTATGTGAACTGGCGGATGCCATGAGGTCTTAAAAGGAGGAGTTTTATTATGAAACAGAAAACTGTGGAAGTAAAGCTGAAGCAGGGGCTTGAGGCTCGCCCGGTAGCAATGCTGGTGCAGGTTGCAAGCAAGCATGCCAGCAATATTTATCTGGAGTCTGAAGGCAGAAAAGTGAACGCGAAGAGCATCATGGGAATGATGAGCCTTGCGCTTGCACCCGGCGAAAAGGTAACCGTGATTGCAGACGGAACGGATGAAGACGACGCGATTTTCGGAATGGAAAATTATTTAAGCAGCGCGGCAGAATAAAGAAAACGAAAGGGTGTCCACCGGAAAGTGGCTGCCCTTTTTCTATTTTCCAGAGTAAGCTTGTTGTTATAGAAGCAAGTACACTTTACGGGAGCGCAGGGGCGAAACAAGAATAAAAAAGCAGAAAGGAGGGAAAGGATGGACGACAAAAAGCTTCTTTTTATTTATAATCCCAGGGCGGGAAAAGGACAGATCCGGAATAATTTGTTGGATATCATTGATACGTTCGTTAAGGCAGGCTATGTCGTGACAGCAAGACCGACTCAGTATGCAGGGGAAGCCGTGGAGCTTGCGGCAGACAGAACGGCAAAATATGACCTCGTGGTATGCAGCGGCGGAGACGGCACGTTGGATGAGGTGGTGACCGGCATTATGAAGAGTGTTCGACGCCGCCCGATCGGGTATATTCCGGCAGGCAGCACAAACGATTTTGCGCAGAGCCTGAATATTCCGAAAAACATGGCCGAGGCTGCTAAAATCGCAGTCAGCGGCAGAATGTTTGCCTGCGATATCGGTTCCTTTAACGAAAAAACCTTTGTTTATATTGCGGCCTTCGGACTTTTTACCGATGTTTCCTATGAAACCAGTCAGGATGTCAAAAATGGCTGGGGCACATGGCGTATCTGCTGGAGGGCATGAAAAAGCTCCGGGATATCAAATCCTACCACATGAAAATTACGACGCAGGACACCGTCATCGAGGACGATTTTTTGTATGGAATGATTACGAATTCTGTTTCGGTGGGAGGTTTTAAAGGGAATTACCGGAAAATATGTGGATTTAAGCGATGGAATGTTTGAGGTGACGCTCGTAAAGGTTCCGCGCAGCCTGGACGAACTCAATCAGACGCTTGCTGCCCTGGCGCAGCGCGATATCGACACGGCGCAGATGTATTGCTTTAAAACCTCCTGGCTGAAGGTGGAGACAGAGGAAGAGGTCGCGTGGACGCTGGACGGCGAATTCGGCGGCAGGCACACAGAAATCGTCATCGAAAATCAGAAACAGGCGCTGCATATCATGGTGCCGGGAGAAGAAAATGAAGCGCAGTGAAATGTAGCGGTTTAGTGGAAAAAGTGGAAAAAGAGGAAAAAAATGCGTATGCCGTATTTCTTTTTTGAAAAAGATAGGGTATAATAGCATCGGTTAGATAATAATTTTATTTCTATGGAGGTAAATAAGATGTTAGTATCTGCTACAGAAATGCTGAACAAAGCAAAAGCTGGCCATTATGCAGTTGGTCAGTTCAACATCAACAACCTGGAATGGACAAAGGCTATCCTGCAGACTGCTCAGGAGCTGAACTCCCCTGTAATCCTTGGTGTATCCGAGGGCGCAGGCAAGTATATGACCGGCTACAAGACCGTTGTAGGCATGGTTAACGGTATGCTCGAAGAATTGAACATCACCGTTCCCGTTGCTCTGCATCTGGATCACGGCTCATACGACGGCTGCTACAAGTGTCTGGAAGCTGGCTTCTCTTCCATCATGTTCGATGGCTCTCATTACCCGATCGACGAGAACGTTGAAAAGACCACTGAGCTGGTTAAGGCTGCTCATGAAAAGGGCGTTTCCATCGAAGCTGAGGTTGGTGCAATCGGCGGCGAAGAAGACGGCGTTATCGGAATGGGCGAATGTGCAGATCCTAACGAATGCAAGATGGTTGCTGATCTTGGCGTTGATTTCCTGGCAGCAGGCATCGGCAATATCCACGGCAAATATCCTGCAAACTGGAAGGGACTTTCCTTTGAAACTCTGGATGCTATCCAGCAGCTGACAGGGGACATGCCTCTGGTTCTTCACGGCGGCACAGGTATTCCGGAAGACATGATCAAGAAAGCCATCTCTCTTGGCGTTTCCAAGATCAATGTTAACACCGAATGCCAGCTTTCCTTTGCAGCAGCTACCAGAAAGTACATCGAAGAAGGCAAAGACGAGCAGGGCAAGGGTTATGACCCTCGTAAGCTGCTGGCTCCTGGCTTCGAAGCGATCAAGGCTACTGTAAAAGAAAAAATGGAACTGTTCGGTTCTGTAGACAAGGCTTGAGCATCAGCCGAGTAACAGATCATTCAAACAGATCAATCAGGACGGTCGGAATCTTCCGACCGTCCTTTTTTATCGTATAGGAAACTGCGTTTCCATACGATAAAAATGTTCCGCGAGGACACATAAGCGGCGTTCATTTTTTATTCATATTTCTTTAACGGAATGTTTTTCTGCCCATCACGGTTTCGTCACTTTCCGTTTCTATACTAAAACCATAAGATACAGCAAGCCAATCAATGACAGTAACACAACTTTTCAAATAGCTTTTTCATAATAAATGCCAGGCGACATCGGGTTGCCTGGCATCCTCCCTTTTCTGGGGTATTTTTCACAAATAAGTGTTGGAGCAGAACAGATATCAATGAAGCACTCATGCGTGTCGCATTCCGCAACCCTTCGGAATACGCGGGGACCTGCGTAAATCGCAGCTTGAACTGACAGTACACTCATGTTAAGATAGCGGAAGAAGCTTTTGCAGCGGATGGCGGAAAGCGTTCGGAGCGTGGCAGTTTGACAGAAAAGGGATGGAAAGGAACGGGTAGACAAAATGAAGATGCGTGCAGAACAAAAGACAGCGGTAAAAAACAGCATTGGAAGGCTTGTGTTCGTTGCGCTGTCGGTACTGTTACAGGTTATATGGATTTGCGTACAGGCGATGAAATTAAACCGATATTCGACATGGATTTCGGTTGCGACCAGCGTGCTTACACTGGTTGTCGTGATCCTGCTTTATGGCCGCAGGACAAATGCAGCGTTTAAAATGCCCTGGATTATCCTGATTCTGGCGTTTCCGGTGTTGGGCCTCGGCATGTATCTGTTGTTTGGACGCAAAGAAGCGACGCGGTTGGTGCGGGAGCGGTTTGAGCGGATTGATCAGAGTCTGGACGGGCTGCTGATACAGGACAAAGCGGTTCGGATAAAGCTGCAGCAGACGGACCGGATGGCGGCGAATGAAGCGGCGTATATCTGGAACTATGCGAAATATCCGATTTATCAGAATACGGATGTCGTTTTTTATAAAGAAGCGTCGGAGGGGATTGAAGCTCAGAAGCAGGCGCTGAACCAGGCAAAGCATTTTATTTTTATGGAATACCATGCGATTGAGGACAAGCAGTCGTTTGGGGAGTTAAAAGAAATTCTTGCACGGAAAGCAAAAGAAGGCGTGGAGGTTCGTCTCTTTTATGACGATATCGGAAGCATCGGATTTATCAATACGGATTTCATTCAGCGAATGGAAGCGGAAGGCATTCAGTGTCGCGTGTTTAACCGTCTGATGCCGGTTTTAAACGTTTTTATGAACAACCGCGATCATAGAAAGATTACCGTAATCGATGGGAAAATCGGTTTTACGGGCGGATATAATCTGGCGGACGAATATTTTAACATCACGCATCCATATGGTTACTGGAAGGATACCGGCGTCCGGCTGGAAGGGGATGCAGTGCGCAGCCTGACTGTGATGTTTCTGGAAATGTGGAATGCGATTAAAGGTACGGATACAGACTATACACCGTATTTTCTGCAGGATGGTGCGCAGCCGCATGAGGCGGGTTTGGCGGGCAGCGTGGCGGATAGGGACGTTGGTGCTGCGCAGTCGGATGCGAATATTGCGGCGGACAGTGCCTCCGGCTTCGTTCAGCCGTATGCAGACAGCCCGCTGGACGGCGAACCGGTGGGAGAAAATGTGTACATGGGCGTTGTAAAGGCGGCTTCCGAATATGTTTATTTCACAACGCCGTATTTGATTATCAGCGATGAGATGAGCAGGGAGCTGTGCCTGGCAGCGAAGCGCGGTGTGGATGTGCGGATTGTTACGCCGGGCATCCCGGACAAAAAGCTCGTTTATCGGGTAACGCGCTCCTATTATGCACAGCTGGCGTCTGCGGGTGTGCGGATTTTTGAGTATACACCGGGCTTTCTCCACGCAAAGCAGTGCGTCAGCGACGATGTGACAGCGACGGTCGGCACGATCAACCTGGATTACAGAAGTCTGTATTTCCATTTTGAAAATGGCGTTTTTCTGCATCGGTGTGAGGCTGTGCAGAAGGTACGAGAGGATTTTGAAGATATTTTCCCGGTGTGCAGGGAAGTAACAGAGCAGTATGCGAAGAAGCAGTCGGCGGCGATGAAGTTTGGACAGTGCGTGCTGCGTCTGATTGCACCGCTGCTGTAATAAAAAAAAAGAATGTGCCTTGGCACATTCTCGCGCCGAGGCGCGGTTGCCTCGGCAACCATCTACCCTTGCGCCGAGTGCGCATCCTCGCGGAGCATTTTTATCGTATGGAAACGAAGTTTCCTATACGATAATAAAGAGTGCCTTGGCACATTCTCGCGCCGAGGCGCGGTTGCCTCGGCAACCATCTACCCTCGCGCCGAGTGCGCATCCTCGCGGAGCATTTTTATCGTATGGAAACGAAGTTTCCTATACGATAAAAAACGGCGTACCCGAAAAGGGCACGCCGTAACCTGCGAAAGGTCTTATCTTTCTTTGAGTTTGTTCGGTTCCGGGTAATCTACGCCGAAGGTATCGACAGTCATGGTTTTGATTCTCTGGTCCTGCAGCGGACGGTCTGCGTAGTTGGTAGCAGTTTTGGCAATTGCGTTTACCGTCTCCATGCCTTCGATGATTTTACCGAATGCAGCGTACTCACCGTCCAGATGGGGAGAGGTCTTATGCATGATGAAAAACTGGCTGCCTGCGGAGTCCGGGATCATGGTACGCGCCATGGAAAGAACGCCTTCAGTATGTTTTAAGTCGTTTTGGAAACCGTTGGACTTGAACTCGCCTTTGATGCAGTAGCCGGGGCCGCCGCAGCCGGTTCCTTCCGGATCACCGCCCTGAATCATGAAGTTCTGGATAACGCGGTGGAAAATAACGCCGTCATAGAAATGTTTCTTGATCAGGCTGATGAAGTTGTTGACGGATTCGGGAGCAATATCAGGATAAAGCTCCGCTTTCATGATGCTGCCGTCTTCCATGGTGATAGTTACGATAGGATTTTTCTGTGCCATCATAAATACCCGCAGCCCGGTAATTCGGGCTGTTGTTTCCTTTCTGTTTATGCTGGTATCTATTGTAATGGAAAAGTTTTGGGAAGTAAAGGGATGATCAGAAAATGGACCGATCGGGATGCCGTCGTCTGGCTGTCGGATGAAAAAGAAGAGATCGAGCGCCTGGAAGCCGCCGGGCAGTGCTGCGTGTATGTGATAACAGAGCAGAACCGGGAAAAAGCTGCGCCGAAGGCGCGGTGGTGCCTGGAGCTGGATAGTGGGCAGGACGACCTGGATGCGCAGTGGCTCTACCGTGTGTGGCAGCGGCACGAAGGGATTGCGTGGGAAATTGCACGGACAAAACGTCTGATACTGCGGGAAATGACGGAGGCAGATCTGGACGCATTATATGAAATACAGTCGGGAGAAGATGATTCGCCGTTTCTGGAACCGCTGTTTGAGGACCGGGACAGGCAGCTTGCGCAGATTCGGGATGAAATCCGGTACCAGTACGGATTTTATGAATTTGGTATCTGGATAGTCGAGCTGGCAGAAAGCCATACCGTAATCGGCCGCGCCGGATTGCAGATTAGAGACGGTTATGGAGAGCCGGAGCTTGGTTTCGTAATTGCGCCTGCGTACCGCGGACATGGTTATGCGCGGGAAGCGTGTGAAGCCGTGCTGCAGGTTGCCGGGGAAGAGCTGTTTTTGAGACAATCCGGGCAGTTGTGCACCGGGACAATGAAAAATCCCTCAGGTTGTGCAAAAAGCTTGGTTTTATAGTGGATAACAAGGCGGAAAAAAGATGAGAACCCGTGGATATTTTTTGAGAAAAAGTTTAAAATAGAGACAATCTGTAGCGAACGGGCGATGCAGAGGATCAGACGGCGGATGAAAGTCCAAAGGAAAGAGGAACATCATGATACAGAAAGAGAAGCTGGTGCAGTTTTACTTCTCCCAGTATAGAGACAGCGCGATGGCGCTGAAAAAAGAAAAACAATGACGGAAAAAAGACGTATGAGCAGCGGATCGGGCGTCTGATTACAGAAATGCAGCGCACGAAAACCGGAAAGCTGACGCAGCCGCATCTGGAGGAATATCACAGACAGATCCGGAATATGGCGTATTATGCGTTAAAACAGAAAAATCAGTATGCAATCATGCAGATCAGAGATATTCTGATGCCGGAGCTGGTGCGGCTGGATATCGGTACGCTGCGGGAAGAAGAGCAGGAGCTGGTGACGAGCCGGCTGCTGGAATATTTAAGAACCGAGCGTCCGGGCGAAATCTGCCAGCATCCGATGCGCAGCATTCTGAAAAATTTTGCGGAAAACGGAATCCGTTCCCAGATCATTGATATGGTTCCGACGCGGCCGGAAATGGAATTCCCGCGCGCGCTGGAAATGAAGCGGCATTTTATTTTGCATGTAGGACCGACAAACTGCGGTAAAACCTATCAGGCGCTGCAGCGTCTGCGCACGGCGTACAAGGGCATTTATTTGGGTCCGCTGCGTTGCTGGCGCTGGAGGTTTACGAAAAGATGCGGGAATCCGGTGTCCCCTGTACGATGCTGACGGGCGAAGAGCGGATTTATGAGGAAAACAGCAGAGTGATTTCCTCGACGGTGGAAATGCTCGATATTGATCAGGTTTATGATGTGGCAGTCATCGATGAGGCGCAGATGATCGCAGATTCCGAACGCGGACATTCCTGGACACGTGGGATTCTCGGCATTCAGTGCCCGGAAATCCATATCTGCATGAGCCCCGCGGCACAGAAGGTGGTGACACATCTCATTGAGCTGTGCGGTGATACCTTTGAAATCCGCAGTTATGAGCGGAAAACCGCGCTGGTCTGCGAAGAAGAGCCGTTTGATTTTCCGGATGATGTAAGAGCAGGAGACGCACTGATCGTCTTTACCAAGCGGGCAGTACTGGATATTGCTGGAAGACTGGAACGACAGGGGATTCGGACGAGTGTGATCTACGGCAGTCTGCCGCCGGAAATCCGCAGACGCCAGATCCGGATGTTTTCAGCCGGGGAGACACGAGTGGTCGTTTCCACAGATGCGATCGGAATGGGACTCAATTTACCTGTGCGGCGGATCGTTTTTGTGCAAACAGAGAAGTTTGACGGAAAAGAAACAAGACCGCTGAAAACAGAGGAAATCCGGCAGATCGCCGGGCGCGCGGGACGGTTCGGGCTTTATGATACGGGCTATATCAATGCGGTCGGCAAGGAAGCGCTTTCCTATATCCGGGAACACGCGGCGATGCAGGAGGACGAAGTAGAGCATGTGACGCTCGGCTTTCCTCAAGTGCTTCTGGATATGGCGGAGCCTCTGGATACCGTGCTGAAAATCTGGAAATCGGTGGAGACACCTGCTCCCTTTGAAAAGATCAGTATCGAGGAAATGCTTTTTCTGTACGAAAAAGCGTATAAAGAACGCAAGGAGATCGACGGTTTCGAGGACAAGCATTTGTTGTACCGTATGCTGACCTGTTCGATCGAAATTAAAAATCGAGATATCGTTGCATTGTGGTTGTATTACTGCAAAACCTACACGGCGGATGTGGCGCTGCACTTCCCTGCGCTGATGATGTGCACGGATGCGGGGCTGGTGCGCTATGAGACATTTTATAAGATGCTGGATCTGTATTATCAGTTTTCGACGAGACTGGGGAAAAATATCGACGCCGACCGGCTGGTGCGGGAGCGGGAAAAGACCGAAGAGACGATAATGCGTTATCTGGCGAAGAATAAAAAGGATTATATCGGAAAATGTCGCTACTGCGGCGCGCCGCTGCCGGTTGGAAGCACATTTATGGTGTGTGACAGATGCTACCGGGAGACGAGGCGCCGCCGGGGATAGTACAGCGTGGGGCAGACTTGCCTGAGAATTCACTGATTTTTCACAATTTTCTACTTGCCATATATGCAATGGGTGTTATAATGCATTTGTAACAAAGAAGTGGATACTTAACCAGACCCGCATAGATGACCAGGTTCGCTAAGCATTCAGATTTTGGAGGAAAAGATAAATGACTACTTTAAAAGCTGAAACAAGAGACAAGAACGTAAAAGCAAAGAGACTCAGAAGAGAAGGTTATGTAACTGGTAACGTATTTGGCAGAGAAATTACAGGTTCCATTCCGGTTAAGATCGGACAGAGAGAAGTGGAGCGCCTGTTAAAAACCAGCAATAAAGGCAGCCAGCTGATGCTGGAAGTAGATGGCAAGACCTACGACGTGCTGATCAAGGAAATTGATTATGATACCATGAAGAATCAGGTAACGGAGATTGATTTTCAGGCACTGGTAAGCAACGAAAAGGTACATTCCGTAGCAGAAGTAGTTTTGCTGAATCATGAGAAAGTGCTGGATGGAATCCTGCAGCAGAAGCTGGAAGAGATTTCCTACAAGGCATTGCCCGCAGCACTGGTAGACAGAGATCGAGAGATCGAAGTTGGTGAGAGTCGATGCATCCAATCCGGATATTGACCTGATGACAGATCCGGAAGCAGTTGTTGTCACGGTTACAAGAGCCCATCTTGCGATGCGCAGCAGATACCAAAAAGGATGCCGAAAGAAGAAAAAGTCCTGTAAAATCCGGGCGTCTCCCCACAATTAAGAAGCAGAGTTCCCATAAAACAGTATTTAAGCTGTAAAAGAAAAAGGGCGTTCCCAGAGTTCCCAAAAACAGTGGGGGAAGATTTGGCGTGACTTCGGTCACGCCTTTTCTTTTGCTTCCAGTTCATCCAGAGGGATATACCCCAGCCCATCATACTTAATATGGATGTGCTGCACCCGCTTTCCGCTGGACTTATCCGGGGCATCCACATAGATGGCCGACACCAGTTCACGGAGAGCATAAGGGGTGAGTTCTTCAATATGAACGTACTTGTGCGCTTTCTGGACGAACTTCTCAATATTCTCGATCTGCTGTTCCTGTACTTCGATTTCCTGCTGGATAGAGAGGGCTTCCTCTTCCAGATGCTTCTGTTCGGCATCGTAGCTTTGGCTCATCATGTCAAAGCGTTCATCGCTCAGCTTTCCGCTGGCGTTATCCTCGTAGATTTTCATGAAACAGCCGTTTGAGGTCTGCAATCCGCTTCTCATTCCGGGCAAGCTGCTTTTTTAGGACGGTCAGCTTTTCGGTGCTTTCCACCCGAAGCTGCTCCTCCATGACCTTGCGGAAGTAGTCTTCATGACGGAGAATGTAGTCCGTCACCCGCTGAACATGACTCAGTACACGTCCTTCCAGAACCTTTACCCGGACGAAGTGGAACCTTTTCAAACACATCATCGTCGAGAATGCGCTCATGTGTATCTAGGAAGATAGCCTGATTTTCCACAGGATTCAGATGTCTCTTTTTATCCCAGATAGAATTGGTGTAAGTCTTGAAGTTCACCGTACAGCCTGTGTACTCCCGGCGTTCCAGAATCAAACTTACTGCTCTTTTTTATCCCAGCGGTAAGGGTCTTCCGGGGCAGGTGCGTTTGTACTCCGGCCATGGCTCAACTTGTAGGCGGTAGGAGTCAGAACTTTATCTGCCCACAGTTGGTTCGCAATTTGGGTCGGCCCACGTCCCTCCATGCACATAAGATGCGCTTCACAATCGCAGCCGCTTCCGGGTCAACAAGCCAATGCTTCGGGTTCTCCGGGTCTTTCACATAGCCGTAGGGGACATTGACCGTCAGCGGTACTCCACGCTCTCCCTTGGCCTTCTGGACAGCCCGAATCTTGCGGCTGGTATCGCGGGCGTAAAACTCGTTGAACCAGTTCTTAATGCCCGCAAAATCGTTGTTTACGCTGTTCGGGTCAATGGTGTCGTAGTTGTCGTTAATGGCAATGTAGCGAACGCCATACTGGGGAAAGGTGAAGTTGGTGTACAGACCCGTCAAGGCAGAGTTGCGCCCCAGTCGGGACAGGTCTTTTGTGATAACGATTCCTACACGCCCTGCTTCGATCTCGACCAGCATACTCTGAAAGCCGGGGCGGTCATAGTTCGTGCCAGAATAGCCATCATCAACAAAGAACACCGGGTTCGAGAAGTGGTTCTTTTTTAGCGTAGTCCAAAAGGATATCCTTCTGGTTCTCGATAGAAAGGCTTTCGCCGAGTCGCTCGTCCTCCTGCGACAGTCGGCAGTAAAGTGCGGTGATTTTATTCGTTGCTCCAGACATTGTTGTGTCCTCCTTATTCTGTGGAGCAACTGTCAGTACAGGATTGGTTACCGGGTCAAGTATAGCAGAATTGGGCGCAGTTGTCATTCGTCTGCACCCTCATCTTCAAATTTTTGCTGGGCGTTCTTGGCAACAATGCGCTCCAGCTTCTTCAAAAAGGACTCCTTGCCCTCATAGCTGCCGGTCACGGTATAGGTGGTGTGACCGACTTTCTCCGTGGTGGTCAGTTCTGGAATCCAGAAGGCGGACAGGTTCTGAAAATTGATCTCTTTTTTTCATGGTGCATTCCTTTGGCTGCGAAAAGCGGATTTTCAAAAAGTATGGGTTTTCGTGGACCCGTGGCCACAAATTTTCAATTCTTGAAAATTCTTGCCCTTTGGGACAGCTTCTTGTTGGGGCGTGCCTGCCCCAAACCCCTGCTTAGGAGTGAGTGCGATATACTAGGAATTTATTTATTGCTTGCATCGGTTTTGTCGTTTCCCTTTTTTCTTACGAGACAAACCTAAACAAAGATGCGTCGAGCCAAGGCAAAGAAATGATGAACCAAGACACAACCATACAACAGCCATAGAATTATCATTTCCACTTATGAAGCTAATAAGTGAAGCCATATATAACAGAGCAGAAGCTGCATAGAATAAGATAGATTTCTTGGTTTCTTTTTTTTTCATAAATAATCGCCTCCACAAATCGATTTGTTGAGTCAATTATACCACGTTCTTTATCGAAATTACACCCTCTACATGGGAGAACTTGGCCGATTTACTGCGTACGTGCGTACCCATCTTCCGTATACACGTATGCGGCGATTTGCCCGAAACGCACTCTATACAGCCGTTCCCCCTCGGAGAGCCCACTACATTATTACACTTCCGCAGAAGTGCCTTCTCCTCGCCGCAGACAGCCGGGTGTGCCTTTTGTGAGAGCTTTCTGTGCGGCGAATCTACATCGCCCACAGGCGATGTAAGCAGGGATTCCAAAGGGGCGCAGCACCCTTGGCACACGACTTTGGTACAAAGTCTAGTGTGTTACACCTTTCCAGAGGTGTATACGTTCCTGAAATGCAAAAAGCCCCATACCCAACACCTTAACGGTGCGGACATGGGACTTGATGCTTCCTCGGCCTAGCCGGGTACTCCGTAACCAATCCTGACAGGCAGTTGCCGTGTCATTTTTCGAAAACTGTTTTACGGATACCCAGCAAGTGGGGACGTCCTTTTTTCTCTATATGATAAAAACTTTTTACATGATATAATGAGCACACAAGAAAAACAAGCGACGCCGAAGGCGGCATTCGTTTTTCTTGTGCCATTAGAGAACGAGCAGCCTGCGTAGCAGGCGGTAAAGCGCGTCAGCACGGGCTCGTGATGTAATGAGCGCAAGAGAGCGGGAACAGGCGAAGCCCGCTCATCGCGAACGGCGAATGCTGATCATGAACTTTGGAATCGTGGGAGTGCGCAGCACGGAATAATTCGTAGACATCAAGGTCACATCATCCTGTGAGAGAAGTTTTTTGTTTTATTCATGACAATAGAATGTTCGCGGAGCGTGCATTCTATTGTTGGGGGATACAATATGCCTAAATCATCAAATCAGAAATTGAAGCTGATATACCTTATGAAAATTTTACTGGAACGGACGGATGAAACGCACAGTATTACCATGCCGGAGATTATTGATGCGCTGGCAGCTTATGATATCAGTGCGGAACGCAAAAGCTTATATAATGATATTGAAAACTTAAGAGTGTATGGTCTGGACGTTATAGGAACCCAGGAAGATCGAACGTATTCATACCATATAGGGAACAGGCAGTTTGAGCTTGCAGAATTAAAATTATTGGTGGATTCTGTGCAGTCAGCGAAATTTATCACGGCCAAGAAGTCAAATGAGCTTATAAAAAAGATAGAGGGGTTTGCCAGTAAATACGAAGCATCACAGCTGCAAAGACAGGTATTTGTAGCCGGTCGTGTAAAGACGATGAATGAAAGCATTTATTACAATGTTGACAGGATACATGCTGCAATAGCGGAAAATTCGAGGATAACATTCCAGTATTTTCAATGGAATGTGGATAAGAAGATGGAACTGCGCCATGATGGAGCGCTTTATGAGGTCAGCCCCTGGTCCTTATCCTGGGATAATGAAAACTATTACCTAATTGCGTATGACAGTAATGAAAAAATCATCAAACATTTTCGTGTAGATAAAATGCTTCATATCAAGTCCAATGGAAAAGGAAGAGAGGGAAGGCAGGTATTTAAGTCTTTTGATATGGCTGCATATGCCAGAAAAATGTTTGGCATGTATGGAGGCAAAGAAGAATGGGTAAGAATTGAGTGTGACAATTCATTTGCAGGGGTAATGATAGACCGTTTTGGAAAAGAGGTATCTATGATCAGATTGGATGACAAACGCTTCGCAGTTAATGTGGAGGTAGCAGTCAGCAGGCAGTTCTTGGCATGGATCATAGGTCTCGGAGAGGGAGTAAAACTTGTCGGACCGGATAATGTGGTGGAAATGATGAATGCGGAAATTGACAGATTGATAAAACAATACAGGAAATAAGAACATAAATTCGATATGCAAGGTGTGTTTATGGGACACCTTAGTTTTTATAATAAGAATCAGATAAGAGATAAACTCTTACTGGTTCTTATTTTTTTGAAGCAGGCGAGGTAACAGAGTGGCAAGGTTATGGTATTGGATCAGAAAGAGAATATACATATAGTAGAAGATTTGGTTGGATGAAAATAAGGAGGTATAGCAATGAAAGATTGGATGGATTTAGATGGAGATGGCAAAATAGATAGCACAGAAATGATGTTCGCAGAAGAAATGCTTTGCACCAGCAGGGAAGAACATAAAGCATTATTTGGAGATGCCGGAGACTTTGGGGATGACACAAAAGAGGATTTTGAGATGGATGCTATGGCAGCAGGACTTGATATTGGTGAATTAGAATTTATGGATCCAGATACCAGGGCAGAGGTATTGGAAGAAGCAGGGTTAGATCCGGATGATTATGATTTTGACTGAGTTATTTTAAAGGAGGCTGACTGGTATGAGAGAGAATTCGTTTGGACAGAGACAGCGATTATGCAGATGGTGTAGACGATGCAATGGATGAGTACGGAGAAGATTGGTAAAGCTGATAAAGTTTTGCGGAAAGGAGACCACTATGAAAGAGCTTTATTTTACTATAGCAGGCTGCAGCCATTATTTTGGCAGTGATTTTATAGAAAAAGGAATGAAAGTCAAACTTGAGAAAGAGCCGGATAATGCGTACGACAAGGAAGCAATACAGGTAAAGGTCAAAGGACTTGGCAAAATAGGGTATGTTGCGAATAGTCCTTATACTGTTAAAGGTGAATCTATGAGCGCTGGCAGGCTCTATGACAAGCTCGGAGATAAGGCGAAAGGAAAGGTAGTATTCGTAGTAGATGGTGGAGTTGTGTGCAGGATAATTAACACAGGTAACGGGCAAACAAAGGACTTGGCAAAATAGTTGGACAAAAAGAAATAATACATTTACAATCAAAAAAACAATCGTAAATTTTTACGATTGTTTTTTTATAAAAGAAATCCGGACAGTGGTGAGCAGGAAACCGTGATGTCACTGCTGCTTGGACCTCGAAAGCAGGAGAACAGTTCGATGTAGATATCGGCTGTTCTTTTTGCTTTTAGGCGTTAAAACGGTAATGTTTTCTTGTGTGCAGTAGAGCACTATAGTATAATAAAATCAGGTTTTTATATACATGTAAAAGCTATAATAAAGAAATATGATCTGATCTTCATGGATATTCAGATGCCTAAAATGGATGGTTATATGATAACCAGGGAAATTCGTACTCTGAAGAATAATAAGAAAGCCAATATTCCAATCGTTGCCATGACCGCAAATGCATTTGAGGAAGACAGGAAAAAGGCTTTTGATGCAGGTATGGATGGACATATTGCAAAACCGATTGATATTGAGAAGCTGAGAGCGGCGATTTTACGAATGGGGTTCTGAATAGTTATGAAAAATGAAAATATAGAAGCAGGAATGGAAGGAAAATGAAAGGAAAACGAGTGATTGCAGGCATTCTGCTTGTGGGAATTTTAACAGTTACCCTGGCAGGGTGTAAACATACAGATGTGAGTAAAACAGAAACAGAAAAGCCGGTCATCACGCTGGGGAGCGACAACTATCCACCATATAATTATCTGAATGAGGATGGTGTACCGACGGGGATTGATGTAGAACTGGCTACGGAAGCATTCAAAAGAATGGGATATCAGGTGGACGTTGTCCAGATCAACTGGGAGAAGAAAAAGGAACTGGTAGAGAGCGGAGAGATTGACTGTATTATGGGCTGTTTTTCCATGGAAGGGCGCCTTGACGATTACCGCTGGGCAGGACCATACATAGCAAGCCGTCAGGTGGTCGCTGTAAATGAGAACAGAGATATTTATAAATTGAGTGATCTGGAAGGAAAAAACCTTGCAGTCCAGTCCACAACCAAACCGGAAGGCATCTTTCTGAACCGGACAGATGAAAGAATCCCAAAACTGGAAAATCTGATTAGTCTTGCACACTGGGAGTTGATCTATACCTTTCTGGGGAAAGGATATGTAGACGCGGTTGCCGCACATGAGGAATCGATTGTCCAGTATATGGGGGATTATAACACAAGCTTTCGTATCCTGGAAGAACCGCTGATGATCACCGGAATAGGGGTTGCTTTTGCAAAAGAGGATGAGCGGGGAATCTGTGAGCAGATGGATCAGACACTGGAAGAAATGCGTCAGGATGGCACATCCCTGAAAATCATCGGAAAATATCTGGATGATCCGGAAAAGTATCTGGAGGTGGATGATCTTGGATATTAAGAAAATGAAAAAAAAAGAAAAACGAATCCATCTGCTCGGTGGTCTGATTGGAATTTGTGTAGCTGTAGTCGCTCTGTTTTATTTTTTCCATGTAGAAAAGGCGGAAGCAGAAGAAAGAATGGTGGAGATTATAAACTATGTAAAAGTGCAGTGTTCCACCTACACCCATTATAATGAATCTTCGGAATCCAAAAGTCTTCTTCGTGCCATTGAAAGTGCCAGACAGATGAGTACAAATATCGACATGGAAATTGAAAACGGTGGTCAGCTAAGGCGGGAGTTCCTGAAAGAAAACCTGAAAACTCTCTGGGTGGATGGCATCCTTGTGCTGGATACAGAGGGAAAGACGGACTGTGAATACAGCACGGATGAATCTCTGACCAATGAGATTACGGCGTATTTGCAAAAAGACATTATCATGGATTTTGCCGGATATGAAGAAAGATCCTATTCGGAACGGTTTACCAGGGAAGACGGATCTCGTATTGACATTGCAGCCTGTGCCAGAAAAGATGAGCCAGGTATCGTTGCGATTTATTATTACACCTCTCTTGAATTTACCAGAAATTATACTCTGACAATACAGGGGCTTTTAAAGGGGTATAGTACTCAGAAAGATGGAACGATTATAGTTGCAGACAACGGAATAGTGGTTGCCAGCAATGATGAGAGCTTGTTGGGGCAGAATACGGCTGACAACGAAGTTGTTAAGGCAATGAAGAGGAATACAGACAGTCAGCACATTTATCATTTGAAGAATGAAGGAATCGGATGCTACGGAATCATGCTGAAGCAGAGGGATTATTATATCTATGCGTATCTGCCGGATACGGAAGTATTCCATAACCTTCCATTCGGTGTGATAAGCGTTATTTTCTTTTATTTCCTGATGTTCAGTATATTTTGGTTCTGGACATACAGAACCAATCTGGCACACCGGAAACAGGAACAGGAAAAAAGACGAAAAATATAAGGCAGAACTTCTGATAGCTGCAAAAAAGGCAGAGGCTGCCAATGAGGCAAAAACAGAGTTTCTCCAGCGGATGAGCCATGATATCCGGACTCCGATCAATGGAATTCGCGGCCTGGTCAATATGGCAGACCATTATGCAGATGATATGGAGAAGCAGACGGAATATAGGACAAAGGTGAAAGAGGCATCCAATCTGCTGCTGGAACTGGTAAATGATGTTCTGGATATGAGTAAGCTTGAGTCAGGTGAAATCGTTCTGGAAGAGATTCCATTTAATCTGAGCAGTATTTACAGGGAAGTATTTGTTGTAATCGAGCAGGTGGCTGCAGAACAGAATCTCCAGATTGTGTGGGAGAAAAAAGAAATCACACACCGTGATCTTATTGGAAGTCCAAGATATGTGAAACGTGTGATGATGAATATTCTGTCCAATGCGATGAAATATAACAAAGAAAACGGACAGATCTATGTCAGCTGCGTGGAAATCCCGTCCGAACAGCCGGAAATGACGACAATGGAATTTGTCTGCCGGGATACCGGAATCGGAATGGCAGAAGAGTTCCAAAAACATATTTTTGAACCATTTGCACAGGAACATACGGGAAGTCGCGCAAAGTTTGCCGGAACCGGACTGGGAATGGCTATTTCAAAGAAGCTGGTCGAGGAAATGGGCGGAACCATTACTTTTGAAAGTAAAAAGGCGTAGGGACGACATTTGTGATCCGGGTTCCATTTCAAATAGATCCGGATGCGGATAAACGCGAAGAACCGAAGAATGTATCCGAAAAAATCTATAAAGGGGCTGCATGTTCTTCTGGCGGAAGACAATGAGCTGAATATGGAAATCGCTGAATTTGTGCTTCAGAATGAAGGTGCTGAGGTGACCAAAGCATGGAATGGTCAGGAAACTGTTGAGCTATTCAGAAAAAAGTGAATCAGGTGAATTTGATGTCATTCTTATGGACATTATGATGCCGATCATAAATGGTTATGAAGCTGCAAAGAGGATCCGGTCTTTGGACAGAGAGGATGCAAAAAAATACCAATCATTGCAATGACAGCAAATGCGTTTACGGAGGACAGAATAAGAGCAAAAGAAGCAGGGATGGATGAGCATGTTGCGAAGCCTATTGATGTGGAATTACTGATAAAAGTAATCCATAAATTGGTGAAACATAATTGACACTGTAAAATAGAAAAATACAAAGGAAACTCAGAGGAGAGCTCATAATGAAAAAGAAAAAATGGAGCAGAGTTTTGCCCGTGCTTCTGGTGATGGTGACAGTTATATCACTTTTGCCGGGCTGTGGCAGGAAGCGTGCAGAAAAAGAAGATGCAGAAACAATCACTGTGTATTTATGGAGCACAAACCTGTATGAAAAATATGCACCATACATCCAGGAACAGCTCCCGGATATCAATGTTGAATTTGTCGTAGGGAATAATGATCTGGATTTCTACAGATTTCTGAAGGAAAACGGTGGATTGCCGGATATTATAACCTGCTGTCGATTTTCCCTGCATGACGCGAGTCCCCTGAAAGACAGTCTGATGGATCTTTCTACAACCAATGCTGCAGGTGCTGTCTATGATACCTACCTCAGCAATTTTATGAATGAGGATGGAAGCGTAAACTGGCTTCCTGTGTGTGCAGATGCCCATGGTTTTGTAGTGAACAAAGACCTTTTTGAAAAGTATGATATCCCTCTTCCAACAGATTATGAAAGTTTGTCTCTGCCTGCCAGGCATTTGACAAAGTGGGGATTCGTGGATTTACAGCAGACTATTATTATGATTATACCTGTATGGAAACACTGCAGGGTCTGTCAGCATCAGAACTGTCTTCCGTGGACGGACGAAAGTGGCGTACTACCTACAGTGACCCGGATAATACAAAGAGAGAAGGCCTGGACAGTACAGTCTGGCCAAAGGCTTTTGAACGTATGGAACAGTTCATTCAGGATACCGGTCTGAGTCAGGATGATCTGGATATGAATTATGATGATATAGTTGAGATGTACCAAAGTGGCAAGCTTGCCATGTACTTTGGCAGTTCTTTCGGAGTAAAAATGTTTCAGGATCAGGGCATTCACACAATATTTCTTCCATTCTTTCAGGAGAACGGTGAAAAGTGGCTGATGACTACGCCATACTTTCAGGTGGCTTTAAACCGTGATCTGACACAGGATGAGACACGTCGAAAGAAAGCAATGAAGGTGCTGAGCACAATGCTTTCAGAGGATGCGCAGAACCAGATTATCAGTGAGGGACAGGATCTGTTAAGCTACAGTCAGGATGTAGCTCTTCAGCTTACAGGATATATGAAAGATGTGAAACCTGTGATCGAAGAAAACCACATGTATATCCGCATTGCGTCAAATGACTTTTTCTCTGTTTCCAAGGATGTGGTTTCCAGGATGATCTCAGGAGAATACGATGCGGGGCAGGCCTATCAGTCGTTTAATTCTCAGCTTCTTGAGGAGAAATCCATTTCTGAGAAAGTAGTTTTGGATTCACAGAAGTCTTATTCCAACCGCTTTCATAGCAGGGAAGGAAATGCAGCATATTCTGTTATGGCAAATACTCTGCGCAGCATCTATGGGTCAGATGTGCTGATTGCAACCGGAAATAGCTTTACGGGAAACGTGCTGAAAGCCGGTTATACAGAAAAAATGGCAGGTGACATGATCATGCCAAATGATCTTTTGGCTTACAGCAGTAAGATGAGTGGTGCTGAACTGAAAGAGGCAGTTAAAAACTTTGTAGAAGGCTATGAGGGTGGATTTACTCCGTTTAACCGAGGCTCTCTGCCTGTGCTCAGTGGTATTTCTGTAGAAGTCAAAGAAACAGAGGATGGTTACACCTTGAGCAAAGTTACAAGGGACGGAAAACAAATTCAGGACGAGGATACTTTCACGATAACCTGTCTCGCGATACCAAAACACATGGAGGCTTATCCGGCAGATGAGAATATTGTGTTTGATGGAGGAGATACCACTGTGAAAGACACATGGACAGGATATATTTCAGATGGTAATGCCATTCTTGCAGAGCCTGAAGATTACATGACGCTGAGGTGAGAAGATTGAAAGATAAAGTTTTTTCAATCGTGAGATTTGTGTGTGCGCGCACTGACACAAACTCGACATGCGCAAAAAGCGTGCGCAGAAATGAGCGGAAAGAATGGATATTGAAAATCATAATACGGATAGAAAGAAGCCTGTCAGGAGAAAACAATTCATGGCAGTTGTCTGTATCGCTGTTTTGGTGGGAATTGTTTTGGGGGTTTTCCGATATTTTAGATTTGTGTCGAAAACTGTTTATGAGGAAAGTGTTTCTCATTTGACGGAGGTTTTTCATCAGTCTGATAACATGATGAGAGAACTGACAGATAAGAACCTGACATATCTTCATATATGGGGTGAGAATCTGCAGGATATTTCCAGCGAAGATGAAATTCAGGATTATATAAAGAAAGCACAGGAGGATACAGGATTTTTAGATTTCTTTTTTTCTGTCAGCTGACGGGGACTACAAGATGGCGACAGGGGAAACAGGGTACCTTGGATTACAGGAAAATATGGAAGAGGAAATCCGGCAGGGAAATGATGTGATAGCGAATGCAGCAGTTCCCGGAAAATCTCAGCTGCTTGTTTTTGCCACTCCAAAGGCGCATGGAATTTATCAGGGATTTGAATATGATGCCATTGCCATTGCTTATGAAAACTCTGATATCGTAGATGTGCTGGATATTTCTGCTTTTGATGGGAATGCCCAGAGTTTTGTTGTTCATCCTGATGGCCGTGTTGTGGTTGATCATTCTTCTGAGGCATGGGGGAACGTGTATAATTTTTTCGGAATTCTAAGAGAGCATTCTGATATGTCTGAAAAAGAGATCAATGCGCTTTTGGAGAAGTTTAAAGCAGGACGTACCGATGCAATGCTGCTAAATCTGGATGGAAGAAACTATTATCTGGTCTATGAAAAAGCAGATATTCAGGACTGGATGTTTTTGGGACTTGTCCAGGCGGATATCGTCAATGCCAGCATGAACCGTCTGCAGCGTAGTACGATATTCTTTGTCAGTGCGATCGTGTTCTGTATAGCTGCACTTTTTATCAGTCTTATTATTCAAAAAAACAGGACAAATCTCAGAAGAAAGGATACGGAGATTCTGTACAGGGACGAGCTGTTTCAAAAGCTTTCAATGAATGTAGATGACGTCTTTCTGATGCTGGATGCAAAAACATATCAGGCAGATTACGTCAGCCCAAATGCGGAAAAGCTGCTGGGTATTACGGTAGAACAGATTCGTAAGGATATTTGTATCCTGGGAAAACTACATCCAGAGGAACAGGAAGATCCAGAGAAAAATTATATGGAGAAAATCCAGGTCCATGAGCAGAGGGAATGGGATTTTGAATATGTTCATCTGAAGACAGGGGAAAAACGCTGGTTCCATAATATTGCAATGGGCAGTGAGGTAAACGGGAAAAAGAAAATATATCCTGGTTATGTCGGATCGTACCTCTGACTGGAAAATGAACCAGGCACTCTCTGAGGCGGTACATGCGGCAGAGACAGCAAACCAGGCAAAGAGTACTTTCCTTTCTAATATGTCTCACGATATCCGGACACCAATGAATGCGATTATCGGTTTTACCACACTGGCTGTAAGTAATATTGATGACAAGAAAAGAGTTCGGGATTATCTGGGCAAGATCCTTTCCTCCAGCAACCATCTGCTCTCATTGATCAATGATATACTGGATATGAGCCGGATTGAGAGTGGAAAGATACATCTGGAAGAGACAGAGGTCAGTCTGTCGGATGTGCTTCATGATCTGAAGACGATCATCAGTGGGCAAATCCATGCGAAGCAGCTGGAACTTTATATGGATGCCATGGATGTTACGAATGAAGATGTTTACTGTGACAAGACGCGGCTGAACCAGGTGCTGCTGAATCTTTTGTCCAATGCAGTGAAGTTTACACCGGCAGGAGGAACCGTTTCTGTCCGGATCAGACAGTACCCGGGGACAGTAAAGGGCAGTGAATTGTATGAGATCCGGGTAAAGGATAACGGAATCGGCATGAGCCAGGAATTTGTACAGAAGATCTTTTCGCCCTTTGAGAGGGAACGTACTTCCACGGTCAGCAGGATCCAGGGTACAGGGCTTGGCATGGCCATTACCAAGAATATTGTGAATATGATGGGCGGTACCATTGAGGTTTTGACAGAACAGGGAAAAGGCACCGAATTTATTGTTCGTCTGCCATTTCGGATTCAGTCTGAGCACCAACGTATAGAGAAAATCGCAGAACTGGAAGGTCTGAAGGCATTGGTAGTAGACGATGACTTCAATACCTGTGACAGTGTGACTAAGATGCTTGTAAAGGTTGGAATGCGTTCGGAATGGACACTTTCCGGTAAGGAGGCTGTTCTCCGTGCACGACAGTCTATGGAAATGGGGGATGCATTCCACGCTTATATCATTGACTGGCGTCTGCCGGATATGAATGGCATTGAAGTTACCCGCCAGATCCGCAGCCTTGGAGATGAGACGCCGATCATAATCCTGACCGCTTATGACTGGTCAGATATCGAAGTGGAAGCCAGAGCAGCCGGAGTGACTGCATTCTGTGCAAAACCAATGTTCATGTCAGATATCAGAGATACCTTGATGACTGCGATCGGCCAGAAACAGGCAGAGGCAGAGACTGCAATCCTTCCGGCAGCAGGTTCGGATTTCAGGGGCAAATGCATTCTGCTTGTGGAAGATAACGAACTGAACAGTGAAATTGCGGTGGAAATTCTGAAAGAATATGGATTTCTGGTTGATACTGCCGAAAATGGCGCAGAGGCAGTGGAGAAAGTTAAGAATTCAACGCCAGGTAATTATGATCTGGTGCTGATGGATGTGCAGATGCCGGTAATGAATGGATATGAGGCCACTAAGCAAATCCGTGCTCTGGATGATCCGGCACTGGCGGGAATTACCATCCTTGCCATGACTGCCAATGCTTTTGATGAGGATAAAAAAGAAAGCACTGGAATGCGGTATGGACGGATTCTTATCCAAACCAATCGTTATTGAGGAATTGATTAGCATTCTGCAGAAGAATCTGGATTAGGGGTCTGTGAAATCGTATATAGATAATGCCTGGCCGGACTTCATTTTCGATGGAGTCCGGCTTTCTATATCCGGAAACTTACTATAAGGCACTACTCAATGGAAAAGAAGTGAAAAATGGACTTTCTGTTTTAAGACCAGAATATATCATTCTTTTTTAAAACAAAAGCGTATCTTGATTAGAAAAAGCGAAAATATTTAGGCGATAAAGAAGCATAAAAAGTGGATTCTAGTGACATAAATGAAGCATAAAAAAATTCGATATTTTTACGTATTGCCTCAGAACTTATGCTTGAATGGGATATATGCCCCATTGTATGGTATTTCGCTGTATTGGGAGAACGCAAATTGATTCTCAGTGTAGCTTTTGAAAGGTATCTGCATAACCATCCAGAACTAAGGAGACGGGTATAATGGCAAAGGCAGGAAGAGGGACAGACAAGGCGGGATTCCAAACGTAGAGTATTAAGACCGGGAGAAAGCGTAAGAGCAGACAGAAAATATCAATATAAATATCATATTGATGGAAAACCACATTTTGTATACAGTTGGAAACTGGAGCCTACGGACAAACTTCCAAAGGGTAAAAAGCCATGCCTTTCCCTTCGTGAGTTGGAAAAACAGGTAAACACAGATTTGGAACTGCTTGTAAATATCGTGGACGGACAGATGACAGTCTGTGAACTGTAGACCGATATTTGAAAACAAAGACCGGAGTAAGGCAAAGCACGAAACAGGGATATGTTACAGTACAGAGATTGCTTGCGAAGGAAACATTTGGCAAAAAGACGATACGAAGTGTGAAAACTTCCGATGCAAAGCTGTTCCTTATAAAATTGCAGCAGGAAGATGGGAAAAGCTACAGTTCCATTCATACCATTCGGGGAGTGCTGCGACCAGCCTTTCAGATGGCGGTGGATGATGACATTCTGGTAAAGAATCCATTCGGATTTCAGCTTGCCGGAGTATTGGTAAATGATGCAGTCACAAGAGAGGTAATCACAAAAGACCAGATGAGAAAGTTCCTGAAGTTTGTGCATGACGATGTGGTGTACTATAAATATTATGAAGTGGTGTACATACTCTTTCATACGGGAATGCGAATATCGGAATTTTGTGGACTGACACTAAAGGATATTGATCTTGAGAACAGAACTGTGAATATTGACCACCAGTTGCAGAGAACATCGGATATGCGATACATCATAGAAACCACAAAGACGGATGCTGGAGATGAAGATATTCCTTCCGACTGTTTTATTAGGCATCAGAAAGAGGGAATAGACATTATCTGTTCTAATATTGGACTGGCAGGTACGGAAGTACAGTTGGTAAATGCAATGAGCAGGGAATATGTATTGAAACAGATTTTATATGGTATCAAGGATCAATATGATGCAGTCATTATTGACTGTATGCCATCATTGGGAATGATTACGATCAATGCGCTGGCTGCATCAGATGAAGTCCTCATTCCGGTTGAAGCGTCCTATCTGCCAATCAAAGGATTGCAGCAGTTGTTAAAAACGATCGGTAAGGTTCGTAAGCAGATTAATCCGAAGTTGCAGGTCGGTGGGATTCTGTTCACGATGGTCGATGCGCATACAAATGATGCCAGAAATAATATGGAACTTCTTAGAAATGTATATGGAAGTCAAATTCATATCTTTGATAATTATATTCCATTTTCTGTAAGAATGAAGGAAGCAGTCAGAGAAGGACAGAGTATTTTCTCTTATGATCCGAAAGGCAAAGCTACAGAAGCTTATCGAAGAGTGACGGAGGAGGTGCTGAAAGATGCCATCTAAAAAAAGAGTAACTCCCATTTCCTTACAGCCGCTTGATGCATTGTTTGGAACAAACGAAAAGACAACCAATGGAATTAGTGAGATAGCAATAGGAAGTCTTCATCCATTTACGAATCACCCGTTTCAAGTAAGAGATGATAAGAAAATGGAAGAATTAGCGGAAAGTATTACACAATATGGCGTGTTGGTTCCTGGTATTGTGCGGTTGAGAGAATCCGGTGGTTATGAGCTGGTAGCTGGTCATAGGCGAAAACGAGCATGTGAACTTGCTGGACTAGAGAAAATGCCGGTTATCATCAAAGATCTTACGGATGATGAAGCGACGGTGATTATGGTAGATTCCAACATTCAACGAGAAGAGCTGTTGATCAGTGAAAAGGCATTTGCTTATAAAATGAAATATGAGGCGTTAAAGCGTCAGGGAAACGGATCTGATTTAACTTCTTGCCAAGTTGGCAAGAAGTTGGCGGCGGAAGAAGTCAGTCAGAATACAGGAGATAGTTCCAGACAGATTCTTCGATATATTCATCTGACAGAGTTAGTAGCAGAGCTATTAGAATTGGCAGACGAGAAGAAGCTTCCCTTTAACACAGCTGTTGAACTTTCTTATTTGAGAAGTGAAGAACAGCAGATATTGCTTCAGTATATGAGTAATCACAATATG